>OLQY01000274.1_pt1 | contig 67005 bp, 59 predicted proteins | sample 1672851 | NCBI WGS metagenome assembly OLQY01 (sample SAMEA3136730, study PRJEB25190) | human gut metagenome
TTAGTATAGTTGGAGAACTTTTAACTATTGACTCAGAGAAATCATTTTTTAGTTTATTAAAAAGAGAATATAAAGAACTATTTCCAAGATTAGGAGATAGAACTAGATTTAATAGAACTAAAAGAAATTTACATTTAGTAATATCTAAAATAAGAGGATATATATCTGAATTTATGCAACTTTACTCTAACAATATAAGAGTTATAGATAGTATGCCTATTCCTGTATGTGAGTTTGGAAGAGCTCATTTTAGTAAATGTTTCAAAGGCGAAGCCTCCTATGGAATATGCGCTTCTAAAAAAGAAACTTATTTCGGATTTAAATTTCATGCACTTACTACTGTAGATGGATTTTTAACTGATTATGTTATAACTCCAGCAAACATAGATGATAGAAATGCGGTATGGGATTTATGCGATAAATATAGATCTATCTCTATAATCGGAGATAAAGGATATATTAACAAAAGGCTAACGCCTGAATTAAAAAGTGAAAGAGATATAGATTTACTATTCTTAAAAAGGGCAAATAGTAGAGATAACTATCCAAAAGAAGTAAGACAACTATTATTTAAAGTTAGAAGAAGGATAGAAACTAGTTTTTCTCAATTAACAGAACAATTAAATTTAAATAAGGTTAAAAGTAAATCAATGCTAGGATTTATGACTAGAACCTCAATAAAAGTTTTGGCTCATAATATTTCATTTCTAATAAATAAATTGATGAAAAATGATGATTCTATGGCTAAGATAAAAAGATTAGTATTTGGTTAATCTTTACAAATACTAATCTTTATTGGATATTATTTTTTGAAAAAAGCAATTTACTTTATTTGAAAAAAATTTTAACTAGCACAACAGATTAATTAATACAACTATTTATAATAGAAAATTCGCTTTACTCCAAAATATCATTTAAAGTCTTATTCTTCATCATCTACATATTCTAATATATCCCCTGGTTGACAATTCAATATCTTACATAATTCATTTAAGGTTGTGAATCTAACTGCTTTTGCTTTGTTATTTTTAAGTATGGAAAGATTTGCCATTGTAATACCAAGCTTTTGAGATAATTCTGTAGAACTAATTTTCCTCTTTGCCATTACTACATCTAAGTTTACTATAATAGCCATACTACTCTCCTTATATAGTCTTATCATTTTCTTCTTTTATTTCTATAGCCATATCAAATAATTTACTTAATACTAAACTTAAAAATCCTATAGCTAAAGAAACAAATGAAACTACAATTGCTAATATAATAGTTAGTCCATATAAGTATATATCAAATATATAATATAATAATACTTGTACAATATTATATATTAAAATTTCACTAAATGCACATATAGATATTTTTTTTAAATATTTAGGTATATCTCTTGAGAATGGTTGCTTTATCGCTACAATTTTACATAGTTTTTTTAATATAAATAGTGCTATTACATAAGGAGCTGCACATATGTAAATTACTATTGATATATTCATAGGTAAACTACTTCCAACTATTCCTAAACCACTTTTTAACATAGCAGTTAATATAAGTGGCATTGCTAAAAGTGCTATTAACGTTAAAATAATTCCTATAACCACAATACTATTTAATATGTTTGAACTATAGTCCTTTTTCATAAATCTTACCTCTGCTTTCTAAGTAAATATAAATATTCTAAATATCTTTTATTAGGCATTTCCTTTTTTTATTTTTTATATATAACAATATGTTTACTACAATGCCAATTAAGAAAAATAACCATGCTATTGGTATTAAATAAAAAGATTCAGAAAGTGTTCCATCTGGTAGTACTTCAGATCCTATAATGTTATAAGATATTATAGATATTACTGTAATAATAAATGGTATTAATTTAAGATATATTTTTTCATTTTATGACCTCCATCTATTTGTTCAATTTGAGTATATATTAGCATATTATTTTTTTAAAAGCAATATACTTTTATTGTTATTCAATAAATATTTTTCTTTTTACAATATTTAGTTTTCGTTTTATATAATGGCTATGTTAGACAATTGTGTTATTAATTATATAGAAAATAGGTTATAATATAGGTAGAAACTATACTTCACCATATTATATAGAAAGAATTACTTATATTATGCAAAAAGCAGATATAAAAGCCATAGTTAAAAATTTAAATAAAGAAGAACTTAGAGACTTAATTTCGGTAGCACAAGGAGTTAATTTAACTAGATTTTCTATATCTCCAGTTTTAAGAATTGACTTAAACTCTTCATTTCTTTTTCTATCATCATCTATCCAAATAGTTTCACTATTAGGCATACTATTTATTAATGTAGTCACCTCTCCTTTAGAAAGTATTTTTCTCATTGGAACTTTTTTATTATCTGTTGGTATTTTTATTATAGTATCATTAGAGTAGATATATTTTAATACATAATATTCCTTTTGTAAGTTATCTATAAAACTTTCTTTTGTTATATCTACAACTTGACATACTCCTGTCATTCCATACATAATATAGTCATTCACTTTAAACATTAAAATCTTTCCTTTCTAAAAGAATAGTTTTTGATTTATAATAAAAAAAGTAGCTTTGACAACAGGACTTACGTTATCAAAACTACACGTTGTATATTTATTTTATCACATTTCAAAATTTTAATGTAAGTAAAAACTTTTTATTTTTAAAAAGATATAATTATATATCTATATTAAATACATATGAAATTATATCTTAAGCATAAAGTTTTATTTAGTATTAATAGTCACTTTTTGATGAGTTATCTCCACTTACTATAGCAATTGAAGCACTAGCCCCTATTCTAGTAGCTCCAGCGTCGATTACTTTAACTGCATCTTCTTCACATCTAACACCACCAGATGCTTTTACACCTATATTTTCTCCTACAGTTTCTCTCATAAGTTTTATATCAGCTGGAGTCGATCCTCCTGTTCCAAATCCTGTAGAAGTTTTTACATAGTCAGTTCCTGCTTTAACTGCAAGTTCACAAGCTATTTTCTTTTCTTCATCAGTTAAATAGCAAGTTTCTATTATAACTTTTACTAAAGCTTCTTTATTTGCTGCATCTACTACTGCTTTTATATCTTCATATACTAATTCATAATTTTTATCTTTTAATGCACCTATGTTTATAACCATATCAACTTCATCTGCACCTTTAGCTATTGCATCTTTAGTTTCAAATGCTTTAACAGCTGAAGTATTTGCTCCTAAAGGGAAACCTATTACTGTACATACCTTTACATCGCTTCCTTTTAGTTCCTCTTTTGCTAGTTCTATATTTGCTGGATTTATACAAACTGAGAAAAATCCATATTCTTTTGCTTCCTTACATATTTTAACTACATCTTCTTTAGTTGTTGTAGCTTTTAGTATTGTGTGATCTATCATTTTCGCTATTTGTGTACTATTCATATCTATCCTCCAAAATTAATATGTATAATATGAGTAAACGATTACTCATATAAATAAAATATAAACTGTTTTAACATAAAAATTTTTCTTGCGTAATCGTTTACTCATTTCTTTATGACTTGATTATCGCAGAATTATTTCTAACTGTCAATATTTTTTCAAACAAACTCTATGATTATTTACTTTATATCTTAACTTTGATATTATAACTTTATGATTATGGATAATTACTTATCTAATAAAGGAGAACCTATGAAACAAAACAAAAATATTTCTATAAAGCAAATTGCAAAACTTAGTGGAGTTTCTGTTGCTACAGTATCTAGAGTTATAAATAACAATGGTCGCTTTTCAGAAGAAACGCGTGAAAGAGTTATGAAAATAATAGATGAATACAATTATACAACTAACATGGCTGCTAAAAGCCTAAGGATAAGCAAATCAAAAACTATTGGTGTAATAGTACCCGATGTTAATAATGGCTTTTTCTCTGAATTAGTTTTAGAAATAGAAAAATACTTTTTTAGTCATGGTTATTCTGTGTTTATATGTAATACCAATCAAGATGAATCTAAAGAAAAAAGCTATTTTAAAAGTTTAGATTCTAAGTTAGTAGATGGTATCATTTGTATTTCTGCTATTTCTATTGATCCAGCTAAGTGTATTAAAAGAAATATACCTGTTGTATTTATAAATAATAAGGATTATAAAGACTACTATTGTGTTGAATCAGATCACTATAAAGGTGGATTTTATGCAACTGAAGAACTTATAAATAATGGTTGTAAGCACATAGTTTTACTTACTAATAATAGAAATTCATCTTCTGTTGATAATAAAATTAAGGGTTTTAAAAGTGCTATGGAAAAGCACAATATACCTATATATAAAGATCTTACATTAAGGCTTGATTTAAAAAATGGAAGCTTTGAAGATGCTATGCAAGCTATAAATAACTTAATTGATAATAATATAGAGTTTGATGGCATATTTGCTACTAATGAATGGAGGGCCCATGGTGCTTTAGTCGCTTTGCAGCAACATAACATTTCAGTTCCTGATAAAGTTAAGATTGTTGGATATGATGGTACTTATGTATCTAAATACTGTAATCCTCCTATAACTACTATTTATCAAGATAAAAAGGAATTAGCTTTTAAATCCTCTGAGTTATTGCTTAACTTAATTAATGAAGAAACTGTAGATAGTAAAAAGGATATTATAATTCCTATTAAACTTATAAAACGAAAAACTACTTAAAAAAGATGAAAGTAAATTTATTACTTTATAATTTACTTTCACCTTTTTATTACTATATTTTATATATTTGACTTTATATATTTTCTCAATATTTTTGCTATAGGTACTCCTATAACAAGTCCTATAACTATCTGAGTTATATTACCTGGTATTGAAAGCATTGCTTTTGCATGATTGCCATAAAGTATCATTTCTGTTACATAGTAACCAAATATCATCCATACTCCAGATATTATTATTGCAAATATATTAGTTTTAATACTTTCACCTTTTTTGTTTCCTGACCAAGCTATACTACCTATTATATATCCCATTACCCCTCTTACCACAAATGTAAATGGTGCCCATATTGCCCATTCTGATAATAAGTCAAATAGTCCCATACCAAATGCTCCAGCTATGGCACCTTTTCTTTTTCCAAATACAATAGCTGCTATAAATAGCATTGTATTTCCTAGATGAACAAGTCCTCCTGTTGAAGCCAGTGGTAATCTTATATTTATAAATCTAGTTGCTATAAATACTAATGCTATTAACAGTGATGTTTCTGCTAAGTCTCTTGTTGTAAATTTATTTTTTTTATATGAAGTTATGTCTTTAGCCATTGTCGAATTACTTGGTATTTCTATAAATTCTTTACTATTTGATTTAGTTGTAGTATTCATTTTATCCTCCTAATTCTCTTAAATTACCTATTTTTTAATATATATTCTTATACAAAATCTATTTCTAATAAATTTAAGTAGTGTTTATTAAATAATTCAACCAAACTTCCATTTCCATTAAATCCAAGATCTTTTAAACTTCTATCTATAACATTTAATACATATATTATAAATTCTAAGTTTGCATTTTCCCCCATATGACCAATTCTTAAAAGCTTATCTTTATAATCACATAACGATGTTGCAACTAATGTGTTGTATTTTTCCAGCATATGCTTAGTTAAGTTTAATGCACCAATATTTTCTGGTATTTCTACTGCTGTTACTGTATTTGAATAACCACTTTCTAAATATAACTTAAGACCATATTCAGTAAATGCTTTTCTTGTTGCACTTGCTATTTTTTCATGACGAGTTAGTACATTTTCTAGTTTTTCTTCTAATATATTATCTATAGCTCTATCTAGTCCTATTATTTCGTTAATTGGCATAGTGTATGGGAACCATTTATTTTCATAGTATTTTTCCCATATAGTTAAATTTAAATAAAATCCTACTATAGGCATTTTTCTATTTTTCATAGAATTTTTAGCATCTTCACTTATACTTACTATAGTAAGCCCTGTTGGTGCAGATATTGCTTTTTGTGAACCACCTAGTGCTATATCTATTTGCCAATCATCTACTCTTATTTCTTCTCCAACCATAGCCGCTACTGAATCTACCACAGTTAATATGTTATATCTTTTAAGTAATGGACATATTTTACTTAAATCATTTAATACTCCTGTTGGAGTATCACAATGTACTACTGTTGCGTATTTAAAATCATTTTCTTTTTGTAGAAATTTTTCTAATTCTTCTATATCTATCTCATTAGTATAATCTCCTGAGAAATATACAACTTCTCCACCATACATTTTTACAAAATCATCAAATCCTCTTCCAAATATACCATTATCTATAACAAGAACTTTATCTCCTGGCTCTGTCAGTGATGCACATGCAGCTTCAAGTCCTAATATTCCTTCTCCGCTTAATATATAAACATCATTTTCTGTGTTTAATATAGATGACATCTTTTTACAAGTATTTTTATAAAACTCACAAAACTCTACATCTATATCTGGGTTAGTCGTTTCCTTAGCTATTTCTAATCTTACGTTTTCTCTTACTCTAGTTGGTCCCGGTGTATAAACAAATTTATTATTCATATGTATCCCCCTCTTTTAATTAACTTTTATAACGCTTATTATATATTAATATTGTTTTGTATGGTATAATTTAAATTAATTTTAAAATTGTATGGGTACATTAATATATACAATCTAAATTATAAAGCTAAATTGTTTATAGTCAATTAAGTATTTCAAAATACATACTAGACTACGAGTTATTCACATAATAAAAGAGTTGTACTATATACTTTAATACAACTCTTCATTATCTGATACTACTCTTAATAATTTTCTTATTTTATTTAAATAATTCTGAAATACTATATCTATCTTTAGCTATAATTATTTTTGCATATGGTTTTAATATTTTTAATATTTTTACCATAGTATCTTCATCAACGCTAACACATCCATGAGTCGGTCCATTAGTTGATACATGAAAAAATATAGCTGAGCCTTTTCCCTTTATTATATTTTCAGTATTGTAATTTATAACTAATCCATACTTATACGCTATTTTATGGTCATATAAATGTTCTGCACTTTTAAAGTCTTTATCTACTTCCATTATATCTACCCATTTATTGTAATATTTTGAATTTGTATCATCAACCCAATAATCATTTTTATTTATTTGTTTGTATATTATATTTGTACCTGGATTTTCAGCTAAACCAAATGCTATATCAAATCCATATATTCCCGATGGAGTTTTCCTATCTCCTTCTTTTTTATTATTTGTTATACCATTTTGTCCAACATATCCATCTACACTTAATCTTTTCGTCCAAGTTTTATCATCTTCTTTATCATATAAATATATTTTTGCATTGTAGCCCTTAGTACCTACTACAAATATTATTTGATTACTATCTTTAGTTTCTTCATTTGTAATTATCTCTTTATTTAAATACCTTTTCAATAATGTAGACAAAGGTATCATTTTATCTATTCTATCTAATAATTTATACATTATTAATCCTCCAGCTGCTAAGTGTACCTCTGCCTTTTATATAGTATAATAAAAACTTACATATTAACAATAAAAAATACTTATTATTACATATGTATTTATTTCAAGAACAGTGATTAAATATAAAAATTTTATTTACAAAAATACACCAGATATTTTACTGGTGTATTTTTTATTACTTATTCATATTTTCTTGTTGTGCTTTTTTTACACCTTCTAGCTCTTTTACAAATTCATTTCCTTGATTATAGTCTATGTATAAAATACATGATATATCATCATTTTTTTCACTTATTCTTGTTGTTATTCTTATGTGATCTTCAAGCTTTTTTGTTTCAAACTTATATATTAAATCAAGGTGTGCACTTTCACCATTTATAATTATATTTATATCATCTTGAGGTATTTCTACTTCTACATCTCTTTGTGTGTCACTCTTTGATATATTTCCAAATTTAGTATATTTATATGAATGCCCTTTATAATCAAATCTATTACTTTTCTTTATTTGTTCTAATATATAATCTCCCTCTTCTACTTCTTGTGAAAATTTATCTTCTTCATAAAAATAGTACTTTGAAAAATAATCTAATCTATATTTTCCCATAGCTTCCTCCTAATTTTAATATAAATTAGTATTTACAAAATAAATATATTTAACACAAATATATTTATTTATAGCGTTAAAAAGTATACTTCATATAAATATCTTTCTTAGCATAAATTTTAATTATAAATAATTTGTTAATATATCTATGGATTGTGGGGTGACATAGTATGTTTCATATAGGTATTGATATTGGCTCTGTAACAGTCAAAACAGTTATTTTTGATACTAATAATAATATAGTATATAAAGAATATAAAAGGCATTTTTCTGATGTAAAAAAAGCTTTAAGTGAGGTTTTGGTTAATATATATAATAAACTTAAAAATTCAAAAGTTACTATAGTTATAACGGGTTCTGGTGGTATTGATATATCACAAAAACTTAATATAAAATTCATTCAAGAAGTTATTGCATCTACTCATGCTATAGAGTATTTTTACCCTGAGACAGATGTTGTAATTGAGCTTGGTGGAGAAGATGCTAAAGTTACATATTTAACAGGTGGAATAGATCAAAGAATGAATGGAATATGTGCAGGTGGAACAGGAGCTTTTATTGATCAGATGGCTTCTCTTTTACAAACTGATACATTTGGATTAAATGAATTAGCAAAAGACTATAATGTAATTTACCCTATTGCGTCTAGATGTGGAGTATTTGCTAAAACAGATATTCAGCCTCTTATAAATGACGGTGCTAAAAGAAGTGACATTGCCATGAGCATATTTAATGCAGTCGTTGTTCAAACTGTAAGTGTTTTATCTTGTGGTAGAAAAATCGAAGGTAAGGTTGCTTTTTTAGGAGGTCCCCTTCATTTTTTACCTAGTCTTAGAGATCGTTTCAAAAGCGTATTAAAGTTAGATGATAAAGATATAATATTCCCCGAAGATGCACAACTATATGTTGCTATGGGAGCTAGCTTGTTATCAAAAAAAGAAGAAGCCATAAAGTTAGATGATTTAATAAAAAAAATACAAAGTTTAAATATTGATGACTTAAATACTACAGATAAATTAGATCCATTATTTAAAGATGAAAATGATTATAATGAATTTATAAAAAGACATAATAAAAACACTATAAAAACTTGTGATATAAGTAAATTTAATGGAAATTGTTTTTTAGGAATAGATGCTGGTTCTACTACAACTAAGGCAGCCCTAATAGATGACAAGGGTAACTTATTATATACTCATTACAGTAGTAATGAAGGTAAACCATTAGAGGTGGTTATAGATATAATGAATAAAATATATAATATTTTACCATCTAATAGTAAAATAGTTTCTTCTACTGTAACAGGATATGGAGAAGGGCTTATAAAAAAGGCTTTAAAAATAGACTATGGAGAAATTGAAACAATTGCACATTTTAAAGCTGCAAAATTCTTTAATAAAGATGTAGACTTTATCTTAGACATTGGCGGTCAAGATATGAAATGTCTAAAGATAAAAAATGGTGTTATAGATAGCATAGTTTTAAATGAAGCATGTTCTTCAGGATGTGGATCTTTTTTAGAAACATTTGCCACTTCTCTATCTATGGATATTAAGGAATTTTCACATATAGGTATTTACTCTAAGTCTCCAGTAGATTTAGGTTCTAGATGCACTGTATTTATGAATTCTAAAGTAAAGCAAGCTCAAAAAGAAGGAGCAAATGTTTCTGATATTTCTGCTGGTCTTTCTTATTCTGTAATAAAAAATGCTTTATTTAAAGTTATAAAAATAAGAGATATAAACGATTTAGGAGATAATATAGTCGTTCAAGGTGGAACTTTCTACAATGATTTAGTTTTAAGAGGCTTTGAAAAATTAACTAAAAAGGAAGTTATAAGACCTTCTATAGCAGGTATTATGGGTGCTTTTGGCGCAGCATTAATATCTTTAGAAAAATATAGTAATGGATATAAAACTACTTTATTGAAGCAAGATGAATTAAGTAATATAAACTTAAATGTAGAAGTAGATAGATGCCGTGGTTGTTCTAATAATTGCTTATTAACCATAAATAAGTTTTCAGAAAATGAAATATTTGTATCTGGAAACAGATGTGAAAAAGGTGAAATGATTTATAATAAAGAAAAAAAGCCAGCCAATCATATAAATTTATTTAAATATAAATATAATAGATTATTTAAGTACAAATCATTATCTAAAGAAAAAGCTATAATGGGTGAAATAGGTATTCCAAGAGCTTTAAATATGTATGAAGATTATCCATTTTGGCACACTTTCTTTACTGAACTTGGATTTAGAGTTGTATTATCAGATAGATCTTCTAAAAATCTATATGAAAGTGGAATAACTTCAATATCTTCAGAAACTGTATGCTACCCTGCTAAACTTGTTCATGGTCATATAGAAAACTTAATAGAAAAAGGTATAAAATATATTTTCTATCCTTGTATTGTAAATGAGAAAAAAGAAGATATGTATGCTAATAATAATTATAACTGCCCTGTTGTAATATCATATTCTGAAGTTATAAAAAATAATGTTGATGGAATAAGGAAAAATAATATAACATACATAAATCCATTTTTAAGTTTAAATAATAAAGAAAAATTAAAATCTAGATTATATGATGAACTTTCAATATATTTTAATATTTCAAATTCAAATATTAATAATGCTGTAGATAAAGCAACAATCGAACAAGAAAACTTCAAAAAAGATATTCAAACTCAAGGAGAAAAAGCATTAGAAAAAATAAAAGAAAATAATTTAAAAGCTATTGTTTTATGTGGAAGACCATATCACCTTGACCCTGAAATAAATCATGGAATCCCTGAACTTATAAATTCTTTAGACATGGAAGTTCTTACAGAAGATTCTATATCTCATCTAGGAAGCGTTGAAAGACCTCTTAGAGTTGTTGATCAATGGGTATATCATACAAGACTTTATAATGCAGCTAGCTTTATTAAAGATCAACCTAATTTAGAATTAGTTCAGCTAAACTCTTTTGGATGCGGGCTAGATGCAGTTACAGTTGATCAAGTTCAAGAAATATTAAATCAAAGTTCAAAGATGTATACTGTTATAAAGATAGATGAAGGAAATAATTTAGGTGCAGCTAAAATTAGACTTCGTTCCTTAAAGGCTGCAATACTAGAAAGAGATACAAATAATAAAACTGAAATTATTAATAATGAAAAAATAGAATATAAAAAAGGTACTTTAAATAAAAATCACACTATCTTAGCACCTCAAATGTCTCCTATTCACTTTCAATTTTTCCAAAAATCTTTAAATTTAAGTGGTTTTAAATTAAAGGTTTTAGATAATACCGAAAGAGATATTATAGATACAGGACTTAGATATGTAAATAATGATGCATGCTATCCTGCAATAATTGTAGTAGGGCAAATTATAAGTGCTCTTCAATCTGGAGAATATGATTTAGAAAACACATCAGTTGTAATAACTCAAACAGGTGGTGGCTGTAGAGCTACAAACTATATAGGATTTTTAAGAAAGGCAATGTATGATGCTGGATTTAAAGATATACCAGTAGTATCTTTAAGTATTAATGGTATCGAAAAAAATGGAATTATGAAAAATGTCACTCTACAACTTATAAATAGATTATTTATGAGTGTGATTTATGGAGATTTATTAATGAAGGTATTATACAGAGTAAGACCTTATGAAAAAGTTAAAGGTAGTAGTAATGCCCTTTATAATAAGTGGATAAAAATATGTTTAGATTCTTTAGATAAAGCTAATATATTTACTTTTAATAATAATATAAAAGAAATAATACACGATTTTGATACCTTAGAAATAAGTGATGATATAAAACCTAAGGTTGGATTAGTGGGCGAAATACTAGTTAAGTTTCATCCACTTGCTAATAACTCTTTAGTTGATATTATAGAAAAAGAAGGTGGAGAGGCTGTTGTCCCAGAACTTATAAACTTTTTCTATAGCTGTTTCTTTAATACTTTGTATAAGTATAAGTATCTAGATGGCAAATGGATAAATAAAGAATTTGGAAAATCTGCTATCTGGATTATGGAAACTTATCAAAAAACTTATAAAAAGTATCTTGATAAAAGTAGTCGATTTAGTTCTCCTAAAAGCATAAATGTTCTAGCTCAAAGTACTCAAAAGGTTATCTCACCTTGTAATCAAACTGGTGAGGGTTGGTTATTAACTGGTGAAATGATAGAGCTTATTGAGGATGGAGTTAAGAATATTATATGTATGCAACCTTTTGGATGTTTACCTAATCATATAACTGGAAAGGGACAAATTAAAGAACTAAAAAGAATTTATAAAGATGCTAATATAATTCCAATTGATTATGACCCGTCAGCTAGTGAAACCAATCAGTTAAATAGAATAAAATTAATGCTTTCAACTGCATTTAAAAATATATAAAAAGACTCTCTTTTGAGAGTCTTTCGAAGTCTAAACTGTCTATAATTATAATATAGTTATGTTAGCTGCTTGAGGTCCTCTAGCACCTTCAACTATATCAAAGCTTACTTTTTGTCCTTCTTCTAAAGTTTTGAATCCATCAAGATTTATAGCTGAGAAATGAGCGAATACATCATCTCCACCTTCAACTGATATAAATCCAAATCCTTTTTCACTGTTAAACCATTTTACTATTCCGTTAGTCATTTTAAAATTCTCCATACCTTAAATATAAGGCTTTCTTTAATATTTAGTGCTTTTAGCACAAAATAATTATATACTATAATAATAAAAAAAGATACATTTTTTTGATTTTTTACTTAATTTTAACTATTACAGTTCCATAAAAACTATTATTTTCATATACTAACAGACCATTGTTAAATTGAAAAGTGGTATTATGAGGTAGTTGTAAATCACTCCATTTTATAATATTTCTTTCTTTATCATAGATTCCAGTATTTAAGTTTGTTATATTTATCTTATTATCATTTCTATCTTTTAATAAATTTAAATCTAATTCATAAGTATTTTCTGATGTAGCTTTGGCATTAACAATTATAATTTGATCCCAAGGAAAAAATCCACCTTCTAAGTTTAATTCTGATAACTTAGATAAATCATTTATCATATTTTTACTTATACCTGACATTTTTAAATTTTTTAAGTTTTGTAATACTTCTACATCTTTTATTTTATTATAATTAAGTCCAAGGTACTCTATATTAACTAAATTCTTTAATGAATTTATGTCTTTTATTTTATTATTATTTAGATATAAATATTTTAGATTTGTCAAATTTTCTAAAGCTTTTATATTATCTATATAATTATAGCTAGCCCAAAGTGTTGTTAATTGATTTAGATTTTTTAATGGTTCTATACTTATTATTTTATTATCATCTAAATCTAAGTGCTTTAGGTTTTGTAAATTACCTAATGGACTTATATCTTCTATTTTATTATGCCATAAGATAACTTTTTCTAATTTGCTTAAGTACTTTAATTCATTTATATCACTTATATTATTATATGGAAAGTTTATATAATTTAAATTTTTTGCATACCTTAATCCTGTTAAATCATTTATTCCACAACTATCAATATATAAAGATGTTATATTTAATATTTCATCGTCTGTTATATCTTGAAGCATTTCTCTTTTTCCTAGTAATTTAACTAATTCTTCATTTACAGCTTTTTTTAATTTAATGTCTGGTATATATATATACTTCATTGTATCACCTCATTAAAACCCTATATTCAAATTAATATCTTAAACTATATATCCTTGCTATAGCTTTAGATAAATCTGTTACTCGAAACTCTATTTTCTGTTATTAATTAAGTTATGTTACTTAACATATAAAGTTCTTTATAATAAAAAATTTACTTCGCTTGAGAGACGTGTCGGCGAAACGCTTCATTTCGCCAATGATATATCCTTGCTTACACTACGGATACATCCATTGCTCAAAATAAAAATTCTAAATTTTATAGTGCATTCTATTTTTATCAATTAAATATTGATAAATTTTGCTTCTCCATATATAGTAAAACGTTTCCCTTGTCATAAGGTGTAATTTATTGAATGATACAACATATTTTAATTCATTTAATTATTTTATTTTGTTTATAATTATTGTAATATAAATAATATATAATACTTATATTTAATGGAGAGATTTAATATGGAAGATATAACTGTTTCAGTAGAAGAAATGATAAACTTTATATTCAAAAAATGTGGTGAATCGGTGGATAAAGATACTATAGCTATGATACTTGATATACAAGAAGAATTTTTAGCATCTTATGGTCTTATTGATATAGATGAAGATGATATTTACTAAAAAATTCACTTCGCTCATGTCTCCAACGATATAACATACTTTATCTAAATAAATTTTCATATCTTAGTTTTCTTATACGTAAAAAATAAGGTGTCGGAATTTCCGACGCCTTATTTTTTATTTTATAATTTTAATTAAATTATACTCTCTTTAATTTTAAATACTCTTCTATTGAATTTGCAACTTTTTTAGCATTTGCTACTGCTTCAACTACAGTTTTTGCTCCTGTAACAACATCTCCTGATGCAAATACACATTCTCTTGTTGTATGACCTTCATCATCTGTAACTAAAAGACCATATTTATTAGTATCTATATTCTTAGTATTTGATACTATATTATTTTTAGGACTTTGGCTAATTGCAATTATAACTGAGTCTGCATTTATCAACTTCTCTGATCCTTCTATATTAACCATAGTTTTTCTTTCATCATCTAGCTTTTTAGTGTCTATAAATATAACACCTTCATCAATTATTTCAACTGAAGCTTTAAATAATTCAAAGTTTACTCCATCTTCTTTTGCATCCTTTATTTCAGCTTTTGTAGCTGTCATATCTTCAAAACCTTTTCTATATACAACTGTAACATTACTTGCTCCATGGTTCTTTGCAGTTCTTGCAGCATCCATTGCAACATTTCCTGCACCAATTATAACTACATTATCACCTAGTCTATATGAGTTTGGTGATTTTAAATAGTCAATTGCATAGTGTACATGTCCAAATGTTTCCCCCTTTATATTTAAAGGCTTTGGATTCCATACACCTGTACCTATAAATATTGCATCATACCCATCTTCAAATAATTTGTCTATTGTTATTACTGGCCCTACTAGCGCATTATATCTTATTTTTACATTTAAGTCTAATAACATATTTTCTATGTCATCTAAAACTCCTACTGGTAATCTAAACTTTGGAATACCATATCGTAAAACTCCACCTATATGTGATCTTTTTTCAAATATAGTTACTTTGTATCCCTTTTTAGCTAATATTAAAGCTAATGATATTCCAGCTGGACCTGAACCTATTATAGCTATTCTTTCATTTAACTTATTTTCTTGTTTTAATTTAGTATTTTTTAAATACTCCCTAGATATAAAGCTTTCTATTTCGTAAAAATTTACTGGTTCATCTTTTATTCCTCTTATACAGTTTCCTAAACACTGATCTTCATGTGGGCAAACCACTCCACAGATTGCTGATAATGGGTTATTATTAAATAATATCTCCCCTGCTTCATCTATTTTATTTTCTTTAAATAATTGTATTACTGCTGGTATTTGTGTATCAATTGGGCAGTATTTTTTACATTTTGGAACTTTACATAAAAAACATCTATTCGCTTCTTCCTTTAATTTATTAATGTCTATTGCTTTCATGGTTACCTCCTATAAATCAAAGTAAGATTTAATATATATCTTTCTTTAATTCTTATTCTTTTGGCTACATTTTATTAGCATTAACCCACCTAAAAACTTATATTTCTATATGCTTATAAAGTTTTTAAGTGTTTTTCATTTTACTCAACCAAATATACTTGATTTTATATATTAAGTTTTATTTTGTAATTTATTGTAATATTTTAATATTATTTATTATACTATCTCTTTTATAAAAAGTCTTTAATGTATATTAATTTTGCCTCAATTATATTTATATAAATTATTTTCATTAAAAAAGTTATGGGTTATCCCATAACTTTATATACTATATATATCAGAAAATTCTATATTACATTTCTCAACGTGATAGTCCTTATTGTCACATGTTAGTATAACATTTTCTTCTTCTAAAATTTTAATAGGTATATTAAATACAAATTCACTTCCCTTACCTATTTCACTAAATACTTCTATTTTACCACCATGCATTTCTACAATTGATTTTACAATAGATAGTCCTATCCCACTTCCTTCACATCTTCTAGAAAGAATATCATTTGCTTGTCCAAATCTATCAAATATCAATTCTAACTTATCATTTGGTATTCCTACTCCACTATCTTTTACAGATACAACTACATCTTCATTTACTTTATTTAAAGACACATATATATCTCCATTATCGTCTGTATACTTAATTGCATTTGATAATAAATTTAACATTACCCTTTCTATTTTATCTGGATCACAAGCTAATGTTATTTCTTCAACGTCTGTATTAAATATCAGGTTTATTTTTTTATGTTTAACATATTCCGCTATTGATAAAGTTATATCTTCTATTACTTTTACTATATTGTAGTTAGAAGGTTGTAAATTATAATATCCTATGTCAATTCTACTTATATCTATTAAATTATTTACTAGTCTTAGTAGCCTATAAGAATTTTGTTTCATAATATCTACATGTCGTATTAAATTCTCTTTGGTTATATTATCTAACTCTATATTTTTATCTATTAATTGAACAATTCCAAGTATTATATTTAAAGGTGTTTTAAATTCATGAGATATATTTCCAAAAAATTCATTTCTTATACTTTCTAGGTGTATAGCTTCCTCTAATTTTTTCTTTTCTACTTCTACTTCTTTTCTAGAAGTAACATCTATACCTGTAGACATAAATACATTTTTATCTTTTACATATTTTAAGCTCAACTCTATCCATTTATAAGTATTATCTTTACATAATAATCTAATAGTTAAATACTTTATTTCTTCTACTATATAATTTGGATCATATAAAAATTCTAATATAGAAATATCATCAGGATGTATTAAGTCACTATAGTGCATAGCTTTTATTTCCGCTTTACTCCAACCAAGTACTTTTTCCCACGAATCATTAGCTTTAATAATACACCCATGTATATTTAATGTTGCTTTTAAATCTACTGACACATCTAAATAAAGACTCAATTCTTCTTCTGATTCTTTACGTTTTTGATTTTCTAATTTTAATTCTTGAGATAATCTATAATTTTTTATAAGCATTGCAATTTTATATGCAATTTCTTCAAATAAAGTATCTTGATTATACTTTGGTGCGTCTTCCTTACTATAAGTCATAGAGAATGTACCTATTAATTCATTCCTTACTATCATAGGATATATACAAAGATATTTTATATCAACTATAGCATCAGTATCTATATCTATTTTTTCTATATCCGTTTTCTTCCGCATTTTATTTATGCCTTTAAACCCTCTATAAGTTTTTCCATCTAAAATAGCCTTTTCTTCATTTTTACTAATCCTTATTTTATCAACTCTAGCAAGTGTTTTAGCTGCATTTTTTAGTGTTATATACGGTTTTAATTCTAGATTATCTTTATCATAAAGATTTATAGCTAAGCCTTTAGCATTTGAATGTTCTATTATACTATTTGATATACGATTTAATAACTTATATAGACTATCTTGGCTTTCATCAGTATTAATAGCAATAGCTTTACTATAATGTTTAAATATTTCATCTTTAGCTATATTTTGTAAACTTGTATCTTTACATGATCCTACTATATATTTCAAGTTATTATTTTCATCATATATAGGTAACTTATAAGTTTCATATGTAACTTTTTTTCCAAATAGATTTATTTTATCCTCATATAATTTACCCACTTTACTCTCTATTACTATTTTATCTGTTTCTTTGAAAGTTTCTACAATATTTGATGGAAAAATCTCCTCATCGCATTTACCTATAATTTCCTCTCTAGATTTACCAAAGAATTCACATAAAGTTTTGCTAAAATATAGATATTTTCCTGAAGCATCTTTAATAAATGCTCCTGTATATATATTATCTAATAATAATTCTATGTGTTCTTTTGTAAGATTAGATTCATTTATATCTTTTGATACTATAAACAAACTTCTTTTACTTTTAAATTCATCTATAAATATATTACTTTCTAATTTTATTTTTTCACTATTTTTTGTTATAATTTCTAGTTCTTTATTTACTCCATTTTTATAAGCTGATATTTTATCTATTTCTAAATACTCATTAGCTATAACTTCATTTATATTTATATTACATAATTCATTTTTTTTATATCCGAATTTTTTTAGAAATTTACCATTAGCAAAAATTATTTTTCCACTGTAATCTACTATTAAAATATACTCATCCACTTTTTCTAATAAAATTTCCATTTATTCCCCCTAAATTTGCACACAATAATTAAAATTATAACATATTTTTCCTATTTTTTCATTTTTAGATTATAAAATTTAAATAAAAATTCGCTTCGCTCATGTCGCCAACGACTTCGTCCGTTGCTCGAGCCACTGCGTGGGCGAAGCATTTCAAAATCTTTTTTACGCTCAAAACCATTTTATTGATATTACTTACATTCAGAAGTTATCCACATTTTTTTAAATATTATAATATCCTTAAGCGTAAAAAAGTTATGAGAAGATATCTTCTCATAACTTTTACATTTTTTAATAAAATTTACTTTTTAAAATACCTACTGCACAACCAATTATTCTTACATCATCTATTGGCATTGCAATTGGTTCGTACTTATTATTTTCTGGAGATAATATAGCATATTTTCCGTCTATATTTATTCTTTTTATCGTTGCATATCCATCTATATCGACAGCAACTATTTCTCCATTATATACTGCATCTTGCTTTTTTATAACGACTAAATCACTATCATGTATGTTGGCATTTATCATACTATCTCCATTTATCTTTAGCATAAATGTATCTTTTGATGATTTTACTAGCCAACTTGGAAGATAAAAGCTACCTTCTATTTCGTCATTTATATAAATCGGCATACCTGCTGCTATTTCACTATATACAGGTATTTTAGTAACATCTTCTTCTATTTCATTATCTTCAAATATTATTTCTTCTATTTTACTAGGGTCTCTTTGAAAATTAATTTTTCTTCCCTTTTTTAAATCTATATACTCATAACTTTCAATAAATAATGAAAGTTCCATTTGAAAACTTTTCATCTATTAATCCCCTTTCTTAGGTTTATTTATACCTATTTATTTATCTATTTAAACATATATCATAATCAAATTCTTATTATATACATATTAATACTTCTATTATACCTATAAATACATTTTCTGTGGTAATTTATTTATATTTGAGCAAGGATATATCGTTGGTGAAATGAAGTGTTTCGCCGACACGTCGCTCAAACAAAGCGAATTTTTTATAAATAATTATTAATATGATTAAAAATATCACCTTTGGTGTATATACCATATGTAGTGTTTAAATTGCAAACAAACTACTATATATAGTTTTAAAATAACTTGACAAAAGGTGGATTAATATGAATTGGATAAAATTGAATAATCAAGTAATAATTAAGGATAATGAGGGTAAGTATCAACTAGATAAAGATAAAGAAGCTTTAAATAGTTATTTAGATGAATATATTTCTCCAAAGATAAAAAAATTTAATAATTTAGAAGAAAAATTGCAATATTTAATAGAAAATGAATACTATTGCAAAGATACATTAAATAAATATAGCTTAAGCTTTATAACAAATTTATTTGACTTTATAAAAAAACATAATTTTGAATTTAAGTCTTATATGAGTGCAAACAAATTCTACCAAAATTATGCATTAAAAACTAATGACGGTAAAGAAATATTAGAAACTTATAATGATAAAGTATTAATAGTATCTTTAGCATTAGCTGATGGTGATGAGAGCTTTGCATTTGATTTAGCTGAAAAATTAATAAAACAAGAGTTTCAACCTGCTACTCCAACATTTTTAAATGCTGGTAGAAAAAGAGCTGGTGAATTAGTTTCATGCTTTTTATTATCTGTAGAAGATAGTACAGAAGGTATATCTTATGCAATTTCATCAGCAAACCATTTATCTAAAATAGGTGGCGGTGTTGCTTTAAACCTTTCAAGATTAAGAGCATCAAACGAACCTATCAAAAATATTGAAGGAGCTGCTGGTGGTGTAGTTGGTGTAGCTAAAATGTTAGAACAATCATTTTCATATTTTAATCAAATGGGTGCTAGGCAAGGTGCTGGAGCTGTTTATTTATCAGTATTTCATCCTGATTTTGAACTTTTGATGGATACTAAAAAAATAAATGCAGACGAAAAAATAAGACTAGCTTCTCTTTCATTAGGTGCCATTATTCCTGATAAGTTTATGGAACTTGCTGAAAAAAATGAAAAAGCTTATGCCTTTTATCCTCATTCTGTATATAAAAAATATGGTATCAACTTTGATGATATTGATATTAACGAGTGGTATGATAAATTAGTAAATGATAATGATATACGAAAAAAAGAAATAAATCCAAGACAAATGTTAACTAAAATAGCTCAAATGCAACAAGAAAGTGGATATCCATATGTTGTATTTTTAGATACTGCAAATAAAGAACATACTTTAAAGGATGTTGGAAGAATAAAAATGTCAAATTTATGTTGTGAAATATTCCAATATCAAACTCCATCAGATATTAATGGGTACTGTGGTAACAATAATTGGGGCCAAGATATAAGTTGTAATTTAGGCTCTTTAAATATAGCAAATGTTATGGATAATAAAGATATAGAAAGAACTGTAAAAACTTCTATTCGTGCATTATCATTTGTATCTGATAAAACTAATATAGATAAAGTTCCAACTGTTAAAAATGGAAATGATTCTTCTCATTCTATTGGATTAGGTGCTATGAATTTACATGGGTACTTAATGAGAGAAAATATATTATATACATCTGATGAAGCTATAGATTTTTCAAATGTATTTTTCGCTATAATAAGATACTACTCTATAAAAGCATCTATGGAATTAGCTATAGATAAAAATGTTAAATTTAAAGGCTTTGAGAAATCTGAATATGCAAAAGGAAATAAAAGTAAAGTTCTTTCAAAATATTATAATGAATCTTTCTTACCAAAAACAGAAAAAGTATCTAAATTATTTGAAGGTATATATATTCCAACTAATAAGGATTGGGCCGACCTTTTAGATAAAGTTAAAATAAATGGTTTATATAATGCTTACTTATTAGCCATTGCTCCTACTCAAAGTATTAGTTATGTTCAAAATGCAACTTCAAGTATAATGCCTATTATGGAACCTGTTGAAGTTAGAACTTATGGTGATTCAACTACTATATACCCTATGCCATTTTTAACTAATGAAAATATGCTATACTATCAATCAGCATATAGAATGGATATGAGAAAGGTTATAGACTTAGTAGCTACTGTTCAAAAACATGTTGACCAAGGTATATCTACAACATTATTTGTCACAGATGATAAAACAACTAGAGATATAGCAAGGTATTATATATATGCATATAAAAAAGGTCTTAAAAGTTTGTATTATACAAGAACTAAAATGACTAGAGAGAATAATGAATGTTTAAGTTGTTCAGTTTAAGGGGGTAAAATATTATGACATTTAATTTAAAAAGAATTCACAAGGCAGTTAACTGGAACAAAGAAGATGATGGCTTTACACAAGCGTTTTGGGAACAAAATGTTAAGCAGTTTTGGCTTCCCGAAGAAATATCTGTATCTAAAGACTTAAAATGTTGGAGTATGCTAAGTGAAAAAGAAAAAGAATTATATAAAAAGGTATTGGCAGGACTTACATTGTTAGATACAAAACAAGGAAATAATGGAGTACCATCTATGATGAATTTAACAGAAAACTTACAAAGAAAAGCTGTTTTATCATTTATGGGTACAATGGAAGAAATTCATGCAAAGAGTTATTCATCAATATTTATGACATTACTTTCTAATGATCAAATAGATGAATTATTCAATTGGATAGAAAATGAACCAACTTTACAGAGAAAAGCTGATTTAATATTAGCTCAATATGAAAATACTAATGACAATGAAAGCTTATATCTTTCTATGGTAACTAGTGTATTTTTAGAAAGTTTCTTATTTTACTCTGGATTTTTCTATCCTCTATACTTAGCAGGACAAGGAAAAATGGTTGCTAGTGGTGAGATAATATCCTTAATACTTAGAGATGAGTCTTTACATGGCAAATATATTGGACTTTTGGCTCAAGAATTATTTAATTCTTTTGATGAATATAAAAAAAGTGAATTAAAAAATAAAGCTTATTCTATATTTGAAAGTCTTATGGAAAATGAAATTAACTATACTAAGACGATTTATGATGGAACTGGTTTTACTAATGAAGTTATAAACTTCTTAAAGTACAATGCTAATAGAGCTTTAGAAAACTTAGGATTTGAAAGCTATTATGAAGTTTCAGATATAAATCCAATAGTTTTAAATGGTTTAAGTACAGAAACTAAATCTCATGACTTCTTCTCTACTAAAGGTAATGGATATCAAAAAGGTATTTATGAAGAATTAGAAGATGAAGATTTTATAGTATAAATTACATTAGATAAATAAAAATCCTAAAGATTTACAATAAATCTTTAGGATTCTTATTTTATCTGTATTATAAAAATTAAATAAGCTAATGATTCTATTATATTATTATATCCCTACTTGTTGTTTTTTAACCATGTTATAGCACTGTGAGCATGTATAGCAGCTCCAGTTGGTAATATATCTTCATTGAATACTACTTTTGAGTTATGCATTGGAACACCGAATTCTTCATTTTCATTCTTAGCTCCAGCACCTAATATGATGTATAAGCTTGGCACTTCATATGAATAAGATGCGAAGTCCTCAGAACCCATTCCGCCACCTTCAAATACGAATACTCCTCTTTCACTTACTATGTCTTTTACATATCCAGTGATTTCGTTTAATAAGTCGTTATCATTAGTTAATGGTGGTACAGAAGATAATTCTATTAATTCAGCTTCTCCTCTGTGAGCTTTAGCAGTAGCAGTAACTATTTCGTTCATTCTTGCTATTACCATATCTCCCATTTCTTTATCTAAGTATCTGAATGTTCCTTCCATAACAACTTCTCCAGGTATTATGTTAGGAGCATCTCCACCTACAAATTTACCTATAGTTATAACAGCTGGTTTTATAGCAGGTATTTCTCTTGTTAATATACTTTGAAGACCTGAATATATGTGGTGAGCTATGAATATTGGGTCTACTCCTGTTTCAGGCATAGCTCCGTGACATCCAACTCCTTTAACAACTATTCTAAATCTGAAACATCCTCCTATACTAGTACCTTTACCAGCTACTACTAAGTTAGATGGTGTTCCTGAATTTACGTGCATAGCCATTGCTGCATCTACTTTAGGATTTTGTAATACCCCAGCTTCTATCATAGCTTTTGCTCCAGTGAATCCTTCTTCATCTGGTTGGAATACTAATTTAACTGTTCCTTCTATTTGGTCTTGGTTTTGCTTTAATAATTTAGCAGCTCCAAGTAACATAGCACTGTGCATGTCATGTCCACATGAATGCATATTTCCGTTTTTAGCAGCAAAATCACAAACTGTTGTTTCTTCCATTGGAAGTGCATCCATATCAGCTCTTAATAAGAAAGTTTTTCCTGGTTTTGGTCCTGATATAGTAGCTACTATACCACTTTCACATATTTCTTGTGGTTCATAACCAAATTCTTTTAACTTATCCATAACAAATTTCTTTGTCATTGGTAATTCAGTACCAACTTCTGGATTAGCATGAATTGTTCTTCTATATGATACTATATCATCTTTTATAGCTATTGCTTGTTCCATTATTTTGTTCATAACTATACCTCATTCCTTACTTGATTATTTTATACAACGTTTAATATATTTATTTCTTACCTATTTATATATTAATCACTTTATATATTAATCATTTATTAATCCTATTTAAAATATTAACGTAAAATATTAAAGTTCAAATTTCTTCGTCATATTTCATATAAGTCATATAAGTCATATTCAATATAATAATAACAAATGTAGACATATATAGTCAACATTTGTTATTTTTTAAATTTTGTTATTTTTTAAATAATGAATTATATTGAAATTTTTTGTAGGTTTTTGATTGTTTTTGAAGAAATTTATTGACTTTTTACCCCTTATAGTATTACAATTTATAACATAATGCTACAATTGATATATTTTATTTCTTACTATGTATAACTAGATAAAAATAATCATATTCATATAAGTTCTAAGTCAAATTTTAAATAGTTATTAGTATAGGAGAAAAAAATGGATTTAGTTTTAATACAATTAGAACACCTTATAACAAAAACTTCTGATGTTATATGGCCTGTGTTCGTACCGTTTATGTTAATATTAGGTGCATATATGGCATTTACAACTATATTCAAAATACAACCTAAATTAACAAAACCATCAAAATTAAAATTTAAAAACATGATAGGACCTGCTTCAATATCATTAGGAGCAATGGTTGGGACAGGAGCTATAGTAGGAGTTCTTGGAGCATTATCTAAATTATATGGTGGAGGACAACATCATGTAGAAGCTATAGTTGCTTGGGCTTTAATAGGAGCATGTGTAATGATACCTGTTTCTTATTCTGAGACTGTAAACTCAAAAATAATGAAGCAAGGTCCAAGAGAATATATATCTAACTTAATAAGTCCTAAATTAGGATTATTCTATGGATTAGCAATGGTTGCTTTAATGGTATTTGGGTTTGGTGGATTCCAATTCAGCGGAATAGACTCTGTATTTACAATAGTAGCTTCTCAATTCATGGGCGTTGAACTTACTTTAGTTCAAAGATATATGTTTATAGTAATACCTGTAATAGCTATAGTAGCACTTGTTGTATTATCTAAAAAAGACGACATATTCATGAACGCTATGACTTACATGATAGGAACAGCTTTAGCTGGATACTTATTATTTGCTGCTATATTTATAGGAAAAACTGCTGGTTATATACCAACTTACTTCTCTGGATTAATAGAAGGAATGATGAACCCTGTAACTGCTATGGCAGGTGTACCTCTAGGATTTGTTTTAGGTATGCAAAAAGTTTTACAAACTGTTGAAACTGGACTTGGATGTTTAGCAATGTCTGCTCAACAATCTGATTCTGAGCCAAGAGAAGCTGGTATGATATCTTTAATACCAAGTATAATGACTTTATTCATAGCTATATTTATAACTTCTTATATAGCAAGTTATGGTATAGATGCAGGAATAATAGACTATAGTACTCCAAATGACGCTATTTACAGATTATCTACTTTCTTCCAAACAGCATCTAGTGTTACAGGAACATTTGGTTTAGTAGTAATGTCATTATTCACAGTATTATCTGCAATGACTACTATATTAGGTTCATACTACTATTTAAGAAAATTATTCAAAAACAACGCTGTTAATAAAAATATCGTTATATACTTAACTTTAATAGTATCAGCTGGAACATTAGCTATATTTGGAGCTAACGTTGTATTTGAAGCAGTTGACTTATTATTATTCGTATGTTCAGGTATAAATTTAATAGCTTTAACTGTATTTGCTTACAAAACAAATAAAGCTATAAAGAATGGCGAAGTTAAAGATGTTAATAAAGCTGCTTAATAAAAAGGCTGCTTAATAATGATTCGTACAAGTTATTTTATATTACTTGTACGAATCATATAAATTTTTTTAAGGAGAAATTATAAAAATGACTAATTCTATTAACAAGAAAAAATTCTCAAATGCATGGCTAATAGTAGTTGCATGTATGCTTATTCAAGCAATACCATTTGGTGTAGCATCAAATATACATCCTCAATTCTTAAAGCCTATAATGGATACAGAAGGATTTGGATTAGGTGCGATATCACTGATGTTTACATTTGGGACAATAATATCTGCATTATTCTCTCCAACAATTGGAAAGTTATTCAATAAATTCCCAGCTAAAATAATATTTACTGTAGGTGCAATAGTATCAGCAAGTGGAATATTTATGTTAAGTATAGCAGGGAAACAAATCGTATTATTCTATCTTGGGTATGGAATAGCTCAAGTAGGAGCTGCTACAATGTCATCTATAGGGATACCAGTTATAATGATGTCTTGGTTTGATGATAGTTTAAGAGGTAAAGCTACAGGTCTAGCATTTGCTGGAAGTGGTTTAGGTAATATATTCTTACAACAATTCTCAGTAAACTGGATAGCTCAATATGGATATGCTGCTGCGTATCAAAGATTTGCATTATTATCACTAGTAGTTGGGTTAGCAGTATCTTTACTATTCATTAGAACTGCAAAGGATAATTCTGAAGTTGCAGTAGGAAAAAATAAAGAAGTAAACACTAATACAGAAGAAAAAGTTGAATCAAAAGAAGGATATACGCTTGCAGAAGCTACAAAAATGAAGGCATACTGGATATTTGCTATAGCATTCGCATTCATAGGGATATATGTATCAGCTTTAGCTACTCAATATTCAGCATTCTTAGGTTCTGAGGGATTTGATAAAGCAGTTTTAGGAACAGTAGGATCAATATTTGCCGCATGTTCTTTATTCGGAAACTTATTAGGAGGAACTTTCTACGATAAGTTTGGAACTACTAAAACTACAGTAATAGGATTTGTTTTAGCTTTAGTAGCTTGTTTATCACTAATGCTTGCTCCACAAATACCAGCTTTAGCATATGTATATGGAGTTTCTAAAGGAGTGTCAGTATTTGCTTACATCTTAGCGCCATCAATGTTAGTTGGGGCTTTATTCGGAAGGAAAGATTTTGGAGCTATATTAGGTATAACTCAAGTATTCTTTGCTTTAGGATTTGCTTTAGGATCATTCGTATTCGGAGTTATAGTTGATAAAGCTGGATACATGATAGCTTGGTCATTCATATTAGTTGCTATATTGGTTGCTTACTCAATGTTATTAGTAGCTATAAAAGCTATGAGCAAAGCAAAGAAAGAAAATTTAGCTAATTTTGATTCTAATGAAATGAAAAAAGCTAACTAAAAATATATTTATATTATAAAAAAGCGTAGATTTTATCTACGCTTTTTTTATTGTTTTAATACAAAATATAATCTATTTATTATTTTTTAACCACATTATAGCACTATACGCATGTACAGCAGCTCCTGTAGGTAATATATCTTCATTAAATACAACATGTTGATTATGCATTGGTGCTCCAAATAAATCATTTTCTTGTTTTGAACCTGCACCTAACATAATATATAAACTTGGAACTTCATATGAATAAGAGGCAAAGTCTTCTGATCCCATTCCTCCACCGTTAAATAACACAACTGCTTTTTCTCCTACTATATCTTTCATATAGTTAGTAACTTCATGAGCTAGTTTATCATCATTAGTTAGTGGAGGTACTGAAGATAACTCTATTAACTCTGCTTCTCCTCTAAACAATTTAGCAGTAGATGTAATTATATCATTCATTCTTTCAACTATAAATTCTCCAACTTCTTTATCTAAGAATCTTACTGTACCTTCCATAATAACTTCTGATGGTATTATATTAGGAGCATCTCCACCTGCAAATTTTCCTATTGTTATGACAGCAGGTTTTGTAGCTGTTACTTCTCTACTTGTTATTTCTTGTAGTGATAAATATATATGTGTTGCTATATTTATTGGGTCTACTCCTAATTCTGGCATAGCTCCATGACATCCTGTACCTTTTACTGCTATTCTAAATCTATAACATCCACCTATACTAGTTCCTAATCCACATAATATTAAGTTTGAAGGTGTGCCAGAATGTACATGCATTGCCATTGCTGCATCAACATCTGGATTTTTAAGAACTCCTGCTTTTATCATTTTCTTAGCACCAGTAAATCCTTCTTCATCTGGTTGGAACACTAATTTAACTGTACCTTCTATTTCATTTTGATTTTGTTTTAATAGTTTTGCAGCACCTAAAAGCATAGCTGTATGCATATCATGACCACATGAATGCATAGAACCATTATTTGATTTAAAATCAAGACCAGTAGCTTCTGCCATTGGTAAGGCATCCATATCTGCTCTTAGTAAGAAAGTCTTCCCTGATTTGCTTCCTTCAATTGTAGCAACTATACCACTTTCACATATTTCCTTAGGTTCATATCCAAATTCTCTTAACTTATCCATAACATATGCTTTTGTTTTAGGTAATTCAGTTCCAACCTCAGGGTTATTGTGAATAGTTCTTCTATAAGATATAATCTCATCTTTCATCGCTATAGCTTGTTCTAAAAGTTTATTCATAATACTACCTCACTTATTTCTTAATTTACTTTATTTTTAACCTATATAAATACATTAATTCACATAATATATTTTTTCTTATCAACTATATTTTGTATAATATAAAAAAAAATATCCGTTCAGATAAAAATATATTAAAAATATTACTTTTGAATTTAATATGTACTTTTACCAATGCATTTATTAACTAATATAGGACATAATATATAAATCATTAATATTCATATATTAAAAGGTGAATTTTATGAAAAGTAGCAATAAGACAAAACAAAAAACTCCTCCTTGGGAAAATCCTATCTTTTTAACGATAATGACCTTTGTTGGAGGTTATATGAATGGATATACCTATATTACTAGAAATAATATATTAGCAAATATGCACACTGCTAATATGTCTAAATTAGGAATTAATATTGCACTTGGTAATTGGCAAGAAGCATTAAGATACTTTATTCCTATTGTTGCTTGTATATTAGGTGCTGTATTTAGTGAATTAGTAAAATCTATGATTATAAAATGTAAATACATTGGAGATTGGAGAAAAATAGCTTTAGTTATAGAATCAATTGGATTATTTTTTATTGGTTTAATTCCAACTTTTTTTCCAGATATTTTTGTTACTAATCTAGTTTCTTTTTTTATGGGATATCAGTTGTGTTTATTTAAAGAATGTCTTGGAATTGGGTTTAATACAACTATATGTACTGGAAATATTAGAAATGTTGGTCTATTACTATATAATGTATTAGATGAAAAAAGTAAAAATTCTATTAAAAAGCTCCTTACTTTCACAATTCTTACTTTTTCTTTTGCAGTAGGTGCCATTCCTGGAACTCTAGTATCTCTTGCTATAAGTACTAAAGCTGTTTGGATTTGTAGTTTTATATTATTAATACAATCATTTTGGATAAATATCTATGAAAATAAAAACTGCCTCAAATAAATATTTGAGGCAGCTATAATATATTGTTTTAAAAATTTAACAACAACATTACTTACTATTAGATATCTAAATCTAGGCTACATTCATATCCTACTTTGACATTTCCACCATTTAAAACTTTAGTAAATATACCATTCTTAGGCATTATACATTCTCCAACTTGATAATATATCTGACATTTATCATGACATTTTTTACCTATTTGAGTAACTTCTAATAATACATCCCCTATTTTTATTTTTTGACCTATAGAAAGTGTATTTAATTCAATGCCTTCTATTACTAGATTTTCTCCAAAAGCACCAAAGTCTACATTTGCACCTTTTTTTCTAAATTCATCTATTTTATTAAATTCTAATAAACTAACTTGTCTATGCCATTTACCTGCATGTGCATCATTTTCTATACCAAAGTCTTCTATAAATTTAGCTTCATTTATTTCATTTTTTAATGTTCCTTTTTTCTCACTTATGCAAATAGCTAATACTTTCCCCATGTCTCTATCCTCCGATTTGGTTCATATATTTATTTTCTTTATTGTCACAGTCCTCCATAAAAAGATGCTCTTGAGGTTTATCATAAATATTTGAATAAATTAACTCATTTAAATCTTTATCACTTATGTTACTTCGTATATGTTTTTTTAAATCTACTCCATAATTATAATGTAAACATTTTTTTAAAAATCCAGTAGAAGTTAATCTTATTCTATTGCAGTCCTCACAAAAACAACTTGATATTGGGCTTATAAATCCTATTTTTCCTTTATAGTTATCTATTCTTATATATTTTGCAGGCCCACTTCTTTTACTTTTATTTTCGACTTTAATATTTTTAAAATTTTTATTTATTATTTGATTTATTTCTTCATTGCTTGTACCTTTATAGTTTTTTGCTGCACCTATTGGCATAAGTTCAATAAATCTAATATCTAAATTTTTATCTTTTGTTAAGTTTACAAAATCTATTATTTCATCTTTATTTATATCATCAACAATAACTGTATTTATCTTTACTTTAAGACCTAGTTCTAATGCCTTATCTATAGAAAGTAATACATCTTGTAATTTATCAAACTTAGTAAGCTTTTTAAATCTGTCTTTATTTAAAGAATCTAAACTTATATTTACTCCGGTTAATCCATTTTTCTTAAGATCTTCTATTTTAGTATGTAATAATACACCATTTGTTGTTATATATATCTCTTCTATTCCATTAATACATTTTAGTTTATATATTAAACTTTCTATATTTTTTCGAACTAAAGGTTCTCCTCCTGTAATTCTTATTTTTTTAATACCTAGTCTTGCACATTCTGTTGCAATTTTTACAATTTCATCATCTGTTAAAATATCATTGTTACAGGAATTTAGTATGTTATTTTCATCAATACAATATATACACTTTAAATTACAATTTTCCGTGACAGAAATCCTAAGATAGTCTATTTTTCTTCCAAATTTGTCTATCATAACTTTAGTGGCTACTCAAAAAAGTTAAATTCTCCACTTTTACCTCCTGTTTTATTTAATAAAAATGTATTTTCAATGACCATTTTTTTATCTATTGCCTTACACATATCATAAATTGTTAATGCACATACACTTACTGCTGTTAAAGCTTCCATTTCTACACCTGTTTTGCCTACAATTTTTACCGTAGCTAATATTTTTATATTACTATTAATTTCATCTATTTCATAATCTATATTACAACTTGTAAGCATTAATGGATGGCACATTGGTATTAAGTCAGATGTTTTTTTAGCCGCCATTATACCAGCTACTCTAGCTACACCTAATACATCACCTTTTCCTATTTGATTATTTTTTATGCACTCTAGTGTTTCCTTACTTAGAGAAATACTAGAACACGCAGTTGCTATTCTTTCTGTCTCATTTTTTTGTGATACATCTACCATTACTGCATTCCCATTTTTATCAAAATGTGTTAACTTGTTCATATTTAATTTCCTCCTATTTACCAAATGAGCAATGTGGGAAAGAACATATTTCACAGTTTAAACACATTCCTCCATTACCAAATCTTGCTATATCTTCAAATGATAATTTTTCATCTGCTAAAATCCTTGGTAGTACTAAGTCAAATATAGTTCTTTTAGAATACATAGCACAACTAGGAACTCCAAGTATAGGTATGTTTTTATAGTATGCTAATAAAAACATTGCTCCTGGTAAAACCGGTGCACCATAAGTTACAATTTCTCCATTACAATCTTTTATTGCTGATGGTGTAACATCATCTGGATCTACTGACATACCTCCAGTACAAATTATCATATCTACTTTATCTTCTTCTATCGCTTTTAATATATTTTCTGTTATCATTTCTTTATTATCTGGAAGAATTATTTGCTTAACAATTTCACTTCCATAATACTCTAACTTTTCTTTCATAACTGGTAAGAATGCATCTTTTATTCTTCCTTTATAAACTTCATTACCAGTAGTTATAAGTACAGCTTTTTTAGGTTTTATTTCTTCTACACTTATTATTTTTTCTTTTATTATTTTTTCAGCTTCTAATATTTTTTTCTCATCTATTATTAAAGGAATAACCCTTGTTGCACCTATCTTTTCACCTTTTTTTACTGGAGTATTGTTGTGTATAGTAGATACTATTATCTCTCCTAGTAAATTAAGCTTTAAAAGTAAGTCTTTATTTATTTTTACTATTCCTTGAGTATTTGCAAAGAAATCTATTTTACCTTCTTTTATTTCTTCTGATATATAACACCCTTGTCCTAATACTAAGTCTTTTACCCTTATTGCAGCATCATTTTCATGAAGTTGTCCTTTTTTAGGTTCCCAAACATATATATGTTCCTTACCTATATCTAAAAGCTTCGGTATATCTTCTTCTCTTATTACATGACCTTTTTTAAATAACCTTCCTTTAAATTCTCCTGGAACGATTTTGGTAACATCATGAGATAAAATGCAACCTACAGAATCTTCAATTCTTATTTGTTTCATATTCTACTCTCCTAAATTTTGTCTTTATTCAAATTGTGATAAATAATTATAAGTAATATTGATATACTAAGTATAACAAATAATATAATTATAGTAGTTTTCGTTTGATTTGCTTCTATTGCATTATACATTGCCATTGGTAGAGTTTGTGTTTTTCCAGGTATATTTCCTGCTACTAAAATAGTTGCTCCAAACTCTCCTAGTGATCTTGCAAATGATAATAATATTCCACTATAAATTCCATTTTTACATAAAGGCAATATTATCTTAGTAAATATTTTAAAATCACTTGCTCCATCTAATTTACTTGCATTAATTATATCTTGGTCTATAGCAAAAATAGATGTTTTTATACTTTGATACATAAGAGGCAGAGTTACTATAACAGATGCTATAATACAAGCTTGTATTGTAAAAATTATTCTTATATTAAAATATTTTTCTAAAATTACACCTATAAAACTATTTTTCCCTAAGGTTATTAGTATAATATACCCTATGGCTGATGGTGGTACAAACATAGGTAAAAGTATTAATATATCCATAATACTTTTCTTTTTATTTTTTTTATAACTGTTAAAGTATATAAAGGTTATAGATATAAAAAAAGTAATTAAAACAGATATTAATGAAACTTTTATAGATGTAATAGTTGAGTTAACTATAATATTATTCATTAATTAAAAATCCGTACTCTCTTAATATTTTCTTTGAATATTTAGAATTAATAAACTCAATTATTTTCTTCCCATCTTCACTACTGTTTATAGGCGCTAATGTATAATTTATATTTTCATGTAAATTTTTAGGAATTTCTAATACAACTTGACTACTTTTTAAGTCTAAAGAGTCACTTTTATAAACTATACCTAAATCTACTTCTGATGTTTCAACATAATTTTTAACTGCTGATACATCTTTACCATATACTAGTTTATCTTTTATTTCATTAAATATATTTAGCTTCTCTAAAGATTCTTTTGCGTATTGTCCCGCTGGAACTGTATCAATTTGACCTATGGCCATAGTTATATCATATTTTAATAAATCTTTTAAACTTTTTATATCATATTTACATTTATCACTTTTAATTAATACTAATGAATTACTTATTGGAACATTTATTTCATCTTTTTTTACTATATTTTTTTCTACTAATTCATCCATAAAATTTTCATTGGCAGAAAAGTAAGCACATACATCTGCTCCATTTTCAATTTGACTTTTTAAAGTTCCAGATCCTCCAAAGTTTATATTAACTTTTACATTATTTTCATTTTCATATTCTTTAATTATTTCATTAATTGGATTTAAAAGACTTGTAGCCACACTTATAGTTAACTCATTTTGTGATGATTTATTGCATCCAGTAAGTGCTAAAACACAAAGTATGACACTTAATAGTTTTATTTTCTTGCGCATTCTTTTGCCTCCCCAAGCAATATTTCAATTCCATGTTTTACATCATCTAATACAAAATCTAGTGCTTCTTTACATGCTTTAGGGCTTCCTGGTAAGTTAATTATTAGTGTATTTTGTCTAATTCCTGAGGTTGCTCTTGATAGCATAGCTCTTTTTGTAATTTGTAGACTATAAAATCTTATAGCTTCAACAATACCTAAGGCTTCTCTTTCTATTACAGATTTTGTTGCTTCTGGAGTTATATCTCTTTTAGAAAATCCTGTTCCACCTGTTGTTAAAAGTAAATTTACATTTAAGTTGTCACACATATTTATCATTTCTTTTTCTAGTAAATCTTTTTCATCTGGTAAAACTACTTTTTTTATAACTTTAAATCCATTTTGACTTACTATTTCTTCAATTACTTGTCCGCTTTTATCTTCTCTTTCTCCCCTGTAACCCTTATCGCTACTTGTTATAATTCCTACTGTAAACATTATTTACCTCCATGATGTCGACTTTAATAAATGCATATTAATTTTAGTTATAATTTATATAAAATATTATTTTATTTTATTTTTTCTATGAGCTAAACTTCCATTATTTTTAACTAATAGTATCTCTGCCATTATTCCAAATGCTATTTCATCAACACTATTAGATGAAATATTTATGCCAACAGGTGCATATACACTTTCTAATTTTTCTATATTTATATTTTCATTTATTAAAGTTTCTTTAACTTTAATCCATTTTTTCATACTCCCTATCATACCAATATACATTGGATTTCTATCTATTACACTTCTTAAACTAATTAAATCTCCTTCATAACCTCTAGTAGCTATAACTATATATGTATTATCATTAATAGATATATTTTTAATTATATTAGGTATATCTCCGCTATAAACTTCTTCAACATTTTCAAATCTTTGTTCATTTGCAAATTCTTCTCTATCATCTATTACTATTGTATAAAAATCTAAATTCTTAGCAATTTTAAAAAGTGCTAGACCTATATGACCTCCACCTATGATTATAAGTTTAGGTTTTGGTTTAAATACTTTTATATATCCAAATGCAGTTCCTCCACATTGCATACCTAAATTCCCATTGTCGTTTAAACTATACTCAAAGTTATAATCTTCTCCACTTTTTAGGCACTCAACGCATTTATTTAGAACTTTATGTTCTATCATTCCTCCACCAACACTTCCTATAGTATTCCCATTTTGAAATACCGCCATAGTTGCTCCCATTTTTCCTGGTGTTGATCCAATTGTTTTGGTTATTGTTGCTAAAGCTACTTTGTATCCATTTTTAACTTGGTTGTAAATTTCTTTTAATATTATTTCGTCCATAATTTATCTGTCCTCATGTTTTTGTTTCATATATAATATAGCTTCTAATACTCCACCAGCTATAGTTCTAGCTTTATCCGATATTGTAAAAGAGTTCTTTACTTCTTCTTTTCTTGGATCTATATCAGCTATTTTAAGCTTACTTTTTATATTACTTTTATCTCTTATTATACCTCTTAAAACACCGTCTATTGAAGCCTTAACTTCAGTGTTGTCTATGTAAGCTATTGTTTCACCCTTTTTAACTATATCACCTATTTGTTTAACATTTGATATAGTCCCACTAATAGGTGAGTATATAACTCTTTCCTTACTTACTCCTTTTATCTCTCCTGGTATTCCCGTATTTTCTTTTGCGTATCCTTTTTCTATGATTCTACCTAGGTTATGTCCTCTCATAGTTTCTATTACTATATCTACATCACAAGATGCACAAAATCCAGGTCCTAAAGCTATAGTTATAGGTGCCATAGATTTATTTGTTCCTAAGTTTTTCTTAGCAAGTATTGCATCTACTACTGCTAATGGTTTTAATGTTTTTATGTAATTTCCATAAGGGTCTATAATTATTGGAATATTTCCTTTATCTAATATGTTATATATTTCATCTATATTATTAGCTTTTTCACATACAACACCTTCTACTATAGATTTTTCATCATATATTGCTTCGCTAAAACATACTGCACGTCTTATAGACGATGGATTTTCTATCTCAAGTATTACTACTTTAAATCCACATCTATAAAGCTTATGTATTGTACCAGTAGCTATGTCTCCACCACCTCTAACTACTATTATGTCATTTTTCATATACTGTCTCCCTTTTTAAAAGATTATTAAAATCATCTATATTATCTATATCAAATAGAGTATTTTCACAAACATCCACATATTTTATTTTATCAGAAGATTTTATAATACTTTTTCCACCTTTATCTCCTTCTAAATTTAAAATATCTTCTTTATATTTTTTAGGATATATAACTGGATTTCCAAAACGATTTTTGTATTTGGGAATTACTATAAAACTTGTATCTTCATTAAATACATTTATTAGTTTTTCTATATCTTTTTTATCTAAAAGAGGCTGGTCTCCAACAAAAAACATATATCCTTCACTTTCTTCACAATTTTTTATTCCTAATTTTATCGATTCACTTATGCCCCTATTAGGATATTTATTTTTCACTACTTTAAAATCTAAATTTTCTCCAATTTCTTTTATTTTTTCATATTGAGTTACTATTAATTTATCTTTAAAATTACATTTAGATATGACATCTAATGTGTACTCAATTAAAAATTTGTTATTATACTTCATAAGAAGCTTATTCTCACCCATGCGCCTAGAAAATCCAGAAGCCATTATTATCGCTGAAATCAAACTCATCATCCTTTTATATATTCATTTGTAAATATACTACCATATATATATCTATTTATATATGATGAGCTTTTACATTTTATATTTTTTATAAGATTTAATGCATTTGTTTTGTTGTTAATATTTTCTACCTTATTAATAAATAAAATCTTTTCTCCTTTATAAATCTTAAAAAGTCCATTTTTATTTAAAATAAGTTTTTCTAAATGCTCTATATTAACTTTATTAGTTGAATAATCATTGATAATATCTAAAAATCTATCAACTCTATGAATATTTTCTTCATTAATATCTAATCCTATTGAACTTATATCTACTACACCTATTGTTTTTGTTGTCTTAGGATATATTACAGGTTCTGAATCTCTCCATCCTTTAAGACTTTTTTCCTTTGATCCATCACCTTCTATTATTACTATATCAAAGTAATGTATTATTTCATCTAGCATATCAAAGGTTAATCCTTTTATTTTTAAGTTATTTACTATATGATTTCCTATTACATAAACCCCATTTTTATTATTTTGTAGTATACTATGGTAATTTTCGTTTGGAAAATCATTTAACATAATTATTTCATCATAAATACTTTTGTCTGGTATATATATATGAGTTGTTGTTGTAACTAACACCTTATAGTCTTTTCTAAGTAAAGAAGAAGCAGAGTACATCAAAGATGTTTTCCCCCCTGCTCCAACTATTGTTATTATATCTTTCTTACTTATTTTAAAAGTATCAATTAAGTTCATTTTATTATTTATTAGTCATAGCCATAAATACTTTTTCTGGTGTCATAGGTAAAGTATTTAAGTTTATTCCTAAGCCATTGTATATAGCATTTTCTATAGCTGGAGATGGTGTATTAACAACAACTTCACCTACAGATTTTGCTCCAAATGGTCCTGTTGGCTCATAACTTTCTTCAAAATCAACTATTATATTCCCTACATCTTTTCTAGTAGGCATCTTATATTGCATAAATGTATTAGATGCTAATTCTCCCCTTTGTGTATATACAACATCTTCATATAATGCCATACCTATACCTTGAACTATTCCACCCTCTACTTGTATTTTTGCTAAATTTTTATTTATAACTGTTCCACAGTCAACTACAGCTACATAATCTATTATTTCAACTTTCCCTGTTTCTTTATCTATTTCAGTTTCTACAAATCCTGCTATAAATGGTGGTGGTGAAACTGGACTTCCGTGAGTAGCATATCCTATTAATTGATTTTTATTACATCCTACAGACATATCTATAGCTAAATCTAATACTGATATTTCTTTATCTTTATTTATAGATTTTACATATTCTCCATCAAACTCAACAAAATCTTCACTTAATTCTAATCTCTGTGCTCCTAAGCTTACTATCTTATTTTTAAGCTCTGTTGCAGCTTTTACTACTGCCATACCTGTAACATAAGTAGTACTAGATGCATAAGAACCTGGATCATATGGAGATGAGTCTGTATCAGCTGAGTTTACTACTATTTTATCCATTGTAGTTTCAAGTACTTCTGCACACATTTGAGCAAGTATAGTATCACTACCTGTTCCCATATCTGTAGAACCTGTAAGTAATGTATAGTTACCATCATCATTTAACTTTATTTCTATAGATGCAGTGTCAATTCCCGCTATACCCGAACCTTGCATAGTAAGAGCCATACCAACACTTCTTACTTTAGTAGGTGATATTTCTTTGTATGGATATTTCTCATCCCATTTTATAAGTTCCTTACCTTTTTTAATACATCTATCTAATGCAACACTATTTAATTCTTTATTGTAAGCAGGAGAAGTTTCTCCCTCTTTTATTATATTTTTTAATCTAACATCTACTGGGTCCATATTCAATTTAGCTGCTAGTTTATTTATAGTAGATTCAACTGCAAAACATCCTTGAGTAGCTCCATATCCTCTAAATGCTCCTGCTGGTGTTTTATTAGTATATACTACATTTCCTTTAAATCTAGCTGCATTTAACTTTCCATACATAGGCATAGTTTTCTCTCCCACTAATCCAAATGTAGTAGAAGCATGTTCTCCATATGCACCTGTATCTGATAGGGCATCTATATCTATAACTTTTATAGTCCCATCTTTGTCAGCTCCAACTTTTACATTTAATTTCATAGCATGTCTACTAGTTGTACATGTAAAAGTTTCTTTTCTATCATATATTATTTTTGCAGGCTTACCTGTTTTTAAAGTAACTAATGCAGTAAATATTTCAACACATGCAGTTTGCTTTCCACCAAAACCGCCACCTATTCTTGGCTTTATAACTCTTATCTTACTTGATGGAATATCTAATGCTCTTGATAAATGTCTTCTTACATGGAAAGGTATCTGTGTAGAACTTACTACTACTAATCTTCCAGCATGGTCTAAGTAGTTATAAGCTCTGTAAGTTTCCATCATTCCATGAGATTGTGCTTGTGTATAATATGTATCTTCTACAACTACATCACATTTTGATAATTCCTCTTCTACATTACCTTTTTCATATAGGTGTTTAGATACTATATTTCTTTCTCTTTCCATTCCTATATCGAAATTACAATGTACATCTTCAGTATGTATTATACTTTCATTGTCTATAGCTTCTTCCATATCTATTACTGGTTTTAATACATTGTACTTAACTTTTATCATCTTCATAGCTTTTAACGCAGTTTTTTCATCTATTGCAGCTATTATTGCTACCTCATCACCAACATATCTTACTGTTTTATCAAGTATTAATCTATCATAAGGAGATGGCTCTGGATATGATTGTCCAGCTAATGTAAACCTATTATTTGGTACATCTTTGTACGTTAATATACATTCTACTCCAGGCACCATTAATGCTCTTTTTGTATCTATTTCTTCTATAATTGCATAAGGATGAGGACTTCTTAGTATTTTTACAACTAATGCTTCTTTAGCTGCTAAGTCATCTGTGTATACTGGCTTACCAGTAGCTATTGACATTCCATCTATCTTTGCTATGCCTTTACCTACTATATTCATATTACTTTACCCCCATGTATGTTTTAATTGCTCTAAGTTGTCCCATATAACCTGTACATCTGCATAGATTTCCAGTTAAGTAATGTATTATTTCTTCTTCTGTTGGATTTTCTAATTCTTTTTTCATTGCAAGTACTGTCATTATAAATCCAGGTGAACAGAATCCACACTGTTCTGCTCCTTCATTTACAAGTATTTGTGCAAATTCACTTGCTTCCTTTTGTAAACCTTCTATTGTAGTTATATTCTTTTTATTAGCTCTTACAGATAGTGTTGAACAAGATAATGTAGGTTTTTCATCTATCCATATACTACATAGACCACAACATCCTGTATCGCATCCTCTTTTTACACTTAGATTTCCAATTCTTCTTAATGTATCTACTAAATACTCATCATAAGAAACATCTATATCTACTTTTTTTCCATTTACATTCATTGTGATTAACATGATGATACCTCCATTAAAGCACTTTTAACTAATGATTTACATATAGCTTTTCTGTATTCTTTACTAGCTCTCATATTTGAACCAAAAACTAGTTCTTCACAAGCTATTTCACTTGCTTTTAATATATTTTCTTCATTTAATATATTATTTGATATAAACTCACTTGCTTCTTTAGCTATTGTAGCCCTTTGAGGTCTAGCACCTACACATATTTTAAAGTTGTTATCATCTTTTGATATTGCTAAGTTTAATATTGGATAATCACTTCTTGAATTTCTCATACATTTATATATAGATTTAGAATTATTTTTCTTTATATGTACTTTAACTAATATGTCTTTTTCGTATTTTTGATTTAAAAACTCTTCTAATTTTACTCTTCCACCTTTATATAATTCTACCTCTGTATCTAAAGATAATAATGCTACTATTAAGTCAGAAAATCCATATTTAGAAAATACACTTGCCCCAACTGTAACTACATTTCTAAATTGAACTCCAATTATATCCTTAACGCAATTTCCTATAACTCCATTAAAGTATTTATTTAATATCGGGCTAACTTCTAAATCTCTTAATGTAGTCATAGCGCCTATTTTAATATAATCTGAAGTTTCTTCTATAAGGTTTAAATTTAAATTTGATAAATCTATACCAGTGCCTATTCTTTTTTCACCCATTCTAAGAAAAGCACTTCCCCCTATAACTATATTATTTTTCCTCTTCATAAGTATTTCATAAGCTTCTTCAAGTGACTGAGGTTGCACTAATTCCATTAGTGTAAACATAATATGTCCTCCTATAAACTATATTTTGTCATTATTTATATACAATAACTAATCTGAATACTTTATAAAATGCATGTATTAAATATTAAACAACATATCTAACGCATGCATATCATTTTTAAATATAATATTAATTTAAGATAAATATTTTTACATTTATGCTTTAACTAAGTCGTCAGATAAGTCAATGTTTTCTGATATAAATTCTTCTTTAGGTAATACTATATTAAGTATTACTGCTAATATTGCAGGTAATACAGTTTTAGATTCACCAAATATCAATTGAATAGATTCTGGGAAAGAATCAAAAAATCCAGGTACATAAGCTACCCCTAATCCTAGCCCTAATGATACTGCAAGTATCATAGTATTTCTTTCTGTTAATTTATCAGTAGTTATTAATTTTATACCACTTACAACTATCATAGAGAACATAACAATAGAAGCTCCCCCTAATACACTAGATGGCATTAAAGATAAAAGTGCGCCAACTTTAGGGAATATTCCTGCTAGTATCAATATACATGCACCTGTAGCAACAACAAATCTATTTACTATCTTTGTCATCGATACTATTCCTACATTTTGACCAAAAGATGTATTAGGTAATACATTAAATATTGCTCCCATAAGACTACCTAAGCCATCAGCAAGTACTCCGCCTATTATTTCCTTCTCCTTGGCTTCTCGATTAAGCCCAGAGTTTGTTATTGCTGTTATATCTCCTATAGTTTCTACAGTTGAAACCATATATACAAATATCATAGCAATTATAGCATCTATATGAAATGCAAATCCTAGCTTAAATGGTACTGGTACAGATAAAAGTGGTGCTTGTGATAAAGAAGAAAAATCTATTTTCCCCATAGGTATAGCTACTATGTAACCAACCACTAATCCTATAAGTACTGATGATATACTAAGCATTCCTTTAGTGTATTGCTTAAAAAATATTACTGTTATTAATACTATTGTCCCTAATAATAAATTTGATGGTGATGCAAAATCACTTGCTCCAACTCCACCTGCAAAATAGTTAACTCCCGTTGGTAAAAGGGAAATCCCCATAGTTAAAACTACTATTCCTGTAACTACTGGTGGAAAATACTTTCTTATATGTTTAAGTACAACTCCTCCTACTAACATTTGAAAAATCGCACCTACTAAACAAGCCCCTAATATTCCTTGAATACCATATTTTGTTCCTATTGCTGTAGCTGCTGGAACAAATCCAAAACTTGTTCCCATTACTATAGGTAACTTTGCTCCTATTGGTCCAACAGGATAACATTGTATTAATGTTACTATACCAGATACAAACATTGCACATTGAATTAATGATGTTTTAGTTTGTAAATCTAAGTTTAATATATTTGAGATTATTATAAGTGGTGTAACATTACCAACAAACATAGCTAATATGTGTTGTAATCCCAATGGTATTGCTTGTGTTAAACTTGGTCTTCCATCTAACTGATAAATAATTTTTTTGTTCATAAAATTCTCCCCATTAAAAATTAAAATATTTATTAGTCCCTTTTAGTTATTTGTTATATTTTTAATTATATATTTATTGTTATATTTTTACAATACTTTATCGAACATTTTTATTTTTTTCAATGTTTTTATACGCTACCTTACCGTACTATTGTTATTAAACATAGTTTTTAAAAAAGAAAATAAGTAAAATCACTATAACTCCAATTTAATCCTGTCTATAAAATTAACAATCATTTTTTAATTCAAATAAAAATATTAAATTTAATACTAATATATTTTCTAAAACAAGCCAATAATTTATAATTTATTTGCATTATTATTTTATAAAAAATTCGCTACTCTTGAGCGACGTGTCGGCGAAGCACTTCATGTCGCCAACGATATGACACTCGCTACCGTTTCGGTAACATCCGTTGCTTGAGCCACTGCGTGAGCGAAGCATTTCAAAATGTCATTTTTTATGTTTCTGAAGTTATTGATATTATTTATATTTATAAGTTATCCATAAAAATTTTCATATCATAATTTCCTTGTACGTAAAATAAAAAAACACATCTATTTAATAATCAATGTGTTTTTACTTCATTCTTTAAATTATTATACCTTCAAAATGATCTACTTCATGTTGAATAATTTGTGCTGTAAATCCAATAAATACTTGTTTATGTTTCTTAAAGTTTATATCAAAGTATTCAACTTCTATCTTTTCATATCTTATAGTTTCTCTAAATCCTGTTAATGACAAGCAACTTTCTTCTGTTTTATACGGCATTTCTTTTTTTAATATAATTGGATTTATCATAGGAATTATTGTATCCCCTACAGTAAATACTAATATACGTTTTTTTATTCCTATCATATTTGCAGCCATTCCTACACATGAGTCTAAATTTGCTCTTAATGTATCTATTAAATCATTTACAACTTCTATATCATCTTTTGTTGCAAGCTCTGATTTTTGCTCTAAAAATACTATATCTTTTACAATTTCTTTTATCACTTTAATGACAACCTTTCTAATTTTTATATTATTCTTTTCAAATTTTAATTATATATTATTTAACACATACTTACTATCTTTATCAAAAACTTATTTTTAATAAAATATTTTTGAATATACTTTTAATATTGTCTTGATACTTTACTTTCCTCTAAAACATATAATATAAATAGAAAAAGTGATATTACATAGAATAACATTTATAAAGTATATCAACTTATATAGAGCCCTATATTTATACTTTTGGACATTTGTCCCTAACTTTAGTTTCATATCTTGTATATGATAATTAATGTGATATAATTAATTTACTTTATTTATTTAACTTAATTAATAAGGAGAATTAAAATGAACAACTTATCTTATTTTTTAGATACTTGTCCTAATTATATAAAAAATAATTTTATAAACATCTCTTTTAATACATTTGATAAAATTCTTATACAAAATGAAGCTGCAAGGTATGTGTATATAATAAGAAAAGGAAAAGTCAAAGTCTATTCACTAACACATACTGGAGTTAAATACCTAGAGAGAATTTATTGTGAAAATGATTTATTTGGTGAATTAGAAGTATTTGCTGATAAGCCAATATTAAACTATGTAGAGGCACTTGAGCCTTGTGATGCAATTAAAATTTCTAAAGAATCTTTTTTAGAATGGATTAAATCTGATAGTGAGTTTTCTTTATATGTACATGTTCAGCTTTCTAAAAAAATGTATCATACTTCTATTAATAGTAAGGCAAATATTGCTTATTCTTTAAAATATAGACTACTCTTCTTTTTATGGAAGTTTTTAGATGAACACAATTTAGATACTGTCCATAAAGACATACTAGTAGAGGGTGTTGGTTCAAATATTAGAAGTGTTAATCGAATTATTAAAGAGTTAGTAGATGAAAATTTTGTTGAATATAATAAAGGATTTGTTAAAGTAGTAGACATGAATAAGCTTGTTGATATAATTTTCTCCTCTAATGATAATAATTTATTAGGTATTGTTAATGAAAAACATGGAGGTAAACTATGATAGATACAAAATTATTAATAGAAAAAGCATTCGAAGCTCAAAAATTTTGCTATACACCATACTCAAATTTCAATGTAGGTGCAGCTTTACTTGGTGCTAACGGCAAAATTTATCAAGGCTGTAATATAGAAAATGCTGCATATACTCCAACAAATTGTGCTGAAAGAACTGCTTTCTTCAAAGCAATTTCTGAAGGTCAAAAAGAATTTACTGCAATTGCAGTTGTAGGAAATAAAGAAGGTGTAAAACAAGGAGAAGGAGACTTCTGTGCACCTTGTGCTGTATGTAGACAAGTTATGGCTGAGTTTTGTGATTTAAAAACTTTTAAAGTGATTATTGCAAAAAGCACAGAAGAATACTTAGAATATACATTAGAAGAACTTTTACCATTAGCATTTACAGGTAAAGATTTAGATTAAAATAAAAAAGTAGTTATTAGTTATAACTGATAACTACTTTTTTATTTTAAATCAAACTCTTATGTAAATAATAATATTATTTAATTTACATACTATTTCTATAAATGCTAAGACTATATAGATTTATAAAGTTATTATTAGATTTAGTTTTTTAAATTTAATTATGTATTTTATTTAAAAATATATTAATATTTTTCTATTTTTTACATTTTTATATATTTTACTACTTTTAAAAATCGTTTTTTTAGTGTATCTTTATTATGTTAAAATAAAATTGTAAGAGGATAATGCAAAATGAACGAAACAAATTTAGTCCAATCAGTGGATCGTGCCTTAAGGATTATAGAGTTTTTAGCTGAGAATCCAACAGGAGCTGGTATTACCGAGATTTCAAAGTCATTAGGATTAAGTAAAGGTACTGTGCATAGGTTAATATCAACCCTTAAGGAAAGGGATTTCGCTTACCAATCTAGTAATACTCAATTGTATAGATTAAGCTATAAAATATTATACTTATATAATTGTATAAGTAATAATATTGATATGTTTAAGGTTTCAAGACCTATAATAAGAAAATTTGCAGATAAAGTTGATGCCACAGTTCATTTGGCTACTTTAGATGAGAAACGTTCTAATATAGTTTACATTGATAGAATAGAGCCAATGAATTCTCAAAAACCATTTGTAATGTCATCAAGGGTTGGAAAAAAAGCACCTTGCTATTGTACTGCTGCTGGAAAGATATTACTTTCTCAATATAGCGATGATGAAATTCGAGATATAATGAAGGGCGAAGAATATAAAACTTATACAGATAAAACTATAAAAAATATTGATGAATTTTTAGAAGAAATACATAAAGTAAGAAAGCAAGGATATGCACTTGATGAAAATGAGTATGACCACGGAATAATCTGTATATCTATTCCTATTTATAACTCAAACGGTAAAATTGATTTTACTATGAGTGTCACAGACTTAATTCTATATACTAAGGCTGAAGAACTTATTAACTTAAAAGATCAACTTGATGAAGTTTCTAGAAAAGTAAGCAATGCTATAAACTATATTTAGAAATTAAAAATAGACCTTTAAGGTCTATTTTTAATACTTTATAAACTCTTTATATTCATTTTAAAATTATTTAAAAAATTTACCTTATTTACCTTAACAAAAATACCTTAAGAGAAATATTTTAAATTAGTTTTTATATTTTAATTTTGATAATTTATATCTTGAGTTTCTAAATATGGGAATACTTTTATTTCTGTTGCATCTAAATCTTCTTTATGCATATCAATAGCATTTATTCTATTATTATTATAGTTTCTGTAATAATAAATACCTTTTTCTTGATCCATACATGAAGAATATCTAGTTAAGTCTTCCATCCCATCTCTTGTTATAACTCCACCTTTTACCATTTTTACATAATCAAGCATATGGAAAAATTGAGTAACAGCAGTTGTGTCATTTTCTATAGATGGCATATGAGCTCTAATATATGCTATTCTTACAAATCTTGAAACAGATTCAAAATCTCCAGGAATTCCTAATGTACCTGCACCCACTCCTAAAGGTGTTAATTCTTGATTACTCCATTTAACATCTTTTGGATGATTTGGAGTTATATACATGTATTCGTTTAAATTTGTTATATGCCAATCAAAGGTTGGATTATTAGTCATTACTCCAACAGTGTTATCATGAACTGCAAACTTTTCTTTAGTTTTTTCAACAACTATTGATTTACCAGTTTTATCAACAATCATCCAATGAAGTGTTGGTAGTGGTGTTTTTTCATTTATAGGTACTTTTACTAGTTCTAAATCCTTTATAGCATCTTTAACTTCATCTACTGTTTCATGATTAGCTAACACCCAATGTATAAAGTCATAAGGTGCAATATTTTTTTTGCCTGGTACTATTTCTTCTTCTACATAAGAATATCCATCAAAGTTTAACCCTGCACAGGCTAGTCCTTTTTCATTCATAGCATCAGCTATTGCTGGATGATTATCAATTATTGCACCTATTCCAATAATAGCATATTTAGTTTTTACCATATCTTTAGTTACTTTATCTTTAAATTGATGATTTCTTGGAATAATTAACACTGATTGATTGAAATCATAAGCTAAATCCATATTTCTCCCAAAAAAATTATGTCCTTCATTTGATTTTATGCTTAATGATGTACACATATTTTCACCTCATATTTATATTTATACTTGTTATTTATTATCTATATTTTTTATTTAAATATTCATATCTAAATTCAATTAATCATTTCTTTGTGCTAGTTAAAATTAATAAAGACCACTTACTCTTAATAAAAGTAAGTGGTCTTTATTAAAATTTAAAAATATTCATTTTCAATTCCTTCTTTATATTTTTTCTCTCTATAATCCTTGTTATAAGCAGTGTCTTTAAACTCATCTACTTTTTCAATATCAAAGAATATTTCTCTATATTTTTTTCCATCTGTAATAGATACTATCCAACAACGTGTTACTTCATGTGAATCTGATAGTTCTACACAATAAGCTTTAAGCTCATCTTTTATATTGCTCATATATTCACATACTCTTGGTATATAGTATTTAAAATTATGTTTATCTAAAAAATTTATTGCCTCTTCTCTTGTATCGAAATTATATTCTTTCATATATTTCTCCTTCTAAAATTATATATTTTTTTATTTATATATTTATTATGGCTTATTTTCTAAAATATTTTCACGGTTAATCATATTAAAATTATTAGTTAAGTTATTGAATTTATATATGTGAGAATTTATAAATAAAAACCATATTGACTATCTAATCAATATGGTTTTCATTTATTTAATGATATATGCTATTTATGCAAAACATATTGTTTCAAAGTAATCTTCTAATTTTACTGGACCATTTAAAACTTCTTTTCCTACATACATACTATTATCTTCTTTTGTCATAATACTCCATTTAACTAAACTAATACAACCACATTCAATCTCTATAGCTGTAATAGCTGCTGGATGTATACAACTACCTGAGTTGAAATACATTGCTTCATCTAAGTTAGCAAAACTAGGTCTATGAGTATGGCCTGTAATTAACATTACGTTGTTTTCTTTTGACCATGTAGTAAGTTTTTGTTCTATTTTATTTTTCTTTTTATAATTTTTAGCTGCTCTTGTAGGATCATTAAATCCCCATATCTCTAGTGGTCTCCATATATATCTAACTAAAAATCTACCTACTTTCCATAGTCTATCATTAATCAAATCTCCTTGATGCCCATGTACAAGAAATATTCGTTGTTGACTATTATATTCATTTTCTAGGATTATCCCTTCATAGGCTTTTATACAATTAAATAATGGAACATTTTTTTTTCTTGTTCCACAATAGTATCCATTATAATGGCACTCTAAAAATTTTTTATTTCTTTTTTGCATATCATGATTTCCATAAATCATATACATTCTATTTGATTTATAAAATTTAGATAGTAACTCAAATACATTACTGTGTACCTCAATAATTTGTTCCATACATCTATTTTCCCAAAGTTCATCTCCATCACCTAGTTCTATATAAGTAAATCCTTTTTTATAATAATCGTTAAGTGCTGCAAAAAATATATTTCGATTTTTCAGAAAATTATCTCCAGAGTTTCCACTACCTCTATGACAATCACTCATTATAACGAATTTTGAAGAATAGTCATAGGGGATAACTTTTGAATTTTCATAGACGTTAGATAATCGTCTATAAGTGTTCATTACTGCTCATCTCCATTTATATAAAATAAATTTAATTTATAATATTTTTGTAGTTTTTATTAATAAACTATATAAAAGATGTTGTTAATTTATTATAAATATAATACATTTGTTTTCCTTGTAGTCAACATCTTTATAAAATATATTTCATATTATTATATTTATATATATCATTTTTTGTTACATTTTTAATTTTTAAGTTGTAAAATATTCATGTGTAGAATAAAACAGTGAAAATTGTAAATCATATTTGTTTTTATTAGTATATTTTTTGCAAATTTTAAAAGTGGGCATAATTATTAACAATCATGACCACTCTTATCTAATATTTATATAAATCTTTTTTTGTCTAATTTAAAAATTATTCCTAGTGCTACATAACATATAGCTATTACTAATACACCGTAAGCCATAGATATTCCTATATTAAATTCTTGCATATTAGTTATAATAGAAATTGAAATAGGTCTATTATAAACACCATAAAGTAATGCTGACATTGTATACTCTCCAATTGTACGAATAAATACCAGTATAGCTCCTGAAATTATTCCTGGCATCATATTTGGAATTATTACATTATAAAATGTTTTTAACTTTCCAGCACCTAAACTCCTTGATGATTCTTCTAAACCTAAATTTATTGATTTCATAGCTACCTCATTAGATGAAAATAATAGAGGTAGTGCATAAATTGTATATGCTATAGGTAAAATATAAAATCCACCTATTAATGATTTATTAAATGCAAATATACTTTTTTGATTAAATGTATTAATAAGATTTACTGCAATTGCACTTGCTGGCATACTCCAAGGTAGCATTATAATAAATTTAGCTAATCTATTATGTATATTATTGTTTTTAGTTACCACGTATGCTACTGGTACTGTAATTATTAATCCTGCTATAACTGCCATTAAAGACATTTTCAAACTATTTAATATAGGCTTAAGTACACGTGATTTTTCAAAAATCATCTGATAGTTTTCAATTGTAAACTCTCTAGGAAATATATCTGTCATAATTGAATGAGTAGTTACAAATGATAAATATACAATAGTTATTATAGGAAGTATAATCATAATAATTTGTATACCAATAATAATCTTACATACAAATGTAAATAGGGTATTTTTTCTGTTGTTAACTTTAAAACTCTGAGCTTTTAAAGATGCCACTACTCCATATTTTTTACCATAATACTGTAATAACATCATAAATGAAATACCCATTAATAGTAAAATAATTACCTGTACAGATGCTATGTCCATATAATTATTGGCTTTAGATCTAACAATTTGAGTACTTAATACTTTAAATCCTCCACCTATAAGGTTTGGTGCTGAGAAAGAACTAATTCCTGATGCAAATGTTACAATTGTTGATGTTATAACAGCAGGTGTTATAACAGGCCATATTACATCAAAGAAAACTCTTATTTTAGATGCTCCCATCCCTCTTGCTGCTTCAACTGTTGAGTAATCAACATACTTAAGTGCAACATATACATTTAAATAAAAATATACATACTGAGTATATGCAACTACAAATAAAATTCCTTTTAATCCACTAAAGCTATAAGGTATTTTTATAAATGGAAATAGCATTTCTATAGCTTTTGTAACTATTCCAGTTTCTCCATATAATTGAATACATGCAATTACTAAAATTACTCCTGGAATCATCATTGGACTCAATAATAAAATATGTATTAATTTTTTATACTTATCACAAATAAAAGTCATATATAAAGCAAGTGCTATTCCCATAACTGAACATACAATAATAGAGCCTAATCCTAAGATAAAAGTATTACTAACTACCCTTATATTATTGCTATTTGAAATATATTCTTTGAAAACATCAAAAGAATATGCACCTTCACTTTGGAAAGCTTGTATAAATGTATTACATATTGGTAAAACAATATATCCTATTAATAACCAAAATAATATACTGTATAAAATAAAAGAAAGTATGTTTTTAATTGTACATTTATAGTTTTTTATTCTTTCTATCATACTACTCACCTTGTAATACTCCTAAGTATCCCATATCCCCTATTTTAAATTTATCACTATTGTTAAGTCTATTAAGTTCAGTTACTTCATATTTTTTACCATTATTACATACTGTGTATTCTATAATTGGGCCTAAGAATTTTTTATTTTCTATTTTTACTTTTATAAATCCACTTTCATTAGTATTCTGTAATAATACCATTTCCTCAGGACGTTTATAAATATAAGGTTTTTCTTCTTTTTCAAGTCCAAAGTTAGCATAGTCCTTTTTTTCAATACAATTAGATGTACCTACAAAATTTGCTACAAAATCATTTACTGGATTTTTATAAACTTCCATTGGAGTTCCAATTTGAAGTACTCTACCTTTATCCATAACTGCTATTTTATCAGAAATAGCTAATGCCTCTTGTTGGTCATGAGTTATAAATAAAGTTGTGATACCTATTTTTTGTTGTATCTCTCTAATTTCTTCTCTCATCTTTACTCTTAAAGCTACATCAAGGTTAGACATTGGTTCATCTAATAAAAGCATTGTAGGTTCTATAGCTAGTGCCCTAGCTATTGCTACCCTTTGTTGTTGTCCACCAGATAACTCATCTATTCTTTTCTTTCTATAATCTTTCATTCCAGCTAATTCTAAGTATTTATCACATTTTTGTGCTATTACTTTTTTAGGTAGCTTTTTTATCTTTAGTCCATAAGCTACATTTTCTTCTACAGTCATATTAGGAAATAGTGCATAATTTTGAAATACTGTTCCCATATTTCTATACTCTGGTTCTAAATTTGTAATATCTTTATCATCAACATATATACTTCCAGATAAAGGTTTAATAAATCCACCTATTATTCTTAAAATAGTTGTTTTCCCACAACCAGAAGGACCTAGTAAAGTAAAAAACTCACCTTCTTTAATTGAAATATTAATGTCATGTAATACTTGTTCTTTCCCATAATAATGATTAATTTCTTTTAACTCTATATTTTTCATTTTGTATTCCTCTTAATTTAACTAATTATTTATAAATATCTAAATATACACATGATGAATCATCATGTACTTTAAATCTAGGATATTCAACTCCATTATCATCTGATTTTTCAAATTCTCTAACTTTTTTATAAATATAGTCTATACCTTCTGTATTAGCTAAGTTTATTATTTCTTCCTTACTAAATATACCATATCTGTCATATACACACGAGAAACCATCACTTGTCATCATAATTTTGGTATTATCCTTTATATCAATAAATCCACTTACACAATTATCAATAGCTTCTTTAGAAAATTCTAATGACCAGTATCCTCCTATAGTATTTTTCTTAAGTCTATTTTCTATTATAATGTGCATTACATTGGCTTTTCTCTCGTTAAAAGTCATATTTTTAGAGTTTTCTAGTTTGGCCATATAGTCATATACTTTTTTATCAAGTTTAGATATTGCATCATCTTTAAAAGTTTCAACTCTACCTTTACTATTAACAAGTAAAGTACAATCTCCTAAAATTAGATACTCTATTTTATCTTCATAAAACTTTACTAAAGAACATGCACAAGAAGGAAAATCTAATGCTTCTACTTTATTATCACCTATTAATTCGTAATACTCTTTTGTTATTTCATCAATACCATCTTTCATAATTTCTTTTAAACTATCATTTCTCTTCATATTTTCATGAAGGTATTTATTCCACCAGTTTACATACCATTTAGCATCACTTTCATTTGAAACTAAATTTTTATTATTTAATCCTGTAGCTCCATCAAGAACCCATGCTCCATAAGGTGATAAACCTATAATATCTTCATTAAATTTTGCACTACCCTTGTTACATAATAATTTATAGTCGTTTATCTTTAATTCCATTTTTATCTCCTTACTTTTATTAATTATATTTTTAATTTTAACTTAATTGTAAGAAATTCGATACTCTCATATCATAATTTCCTTATACGTAAAATAGTGAGGAAAAACTCCTCACTATTTTACGTATAATATTAAATTATTGTTTTTCTACTTTATTATTATCTATTATATCAGTTTCCCACTTTTCAATCCACTTAGATTGATTTTTTCCTATTACATCCCAATCTACATCCATAGCTTTGTAATCTGTTGCCATCCAAGCTGGAGAATCTTTTAATGCAGAGTCTAATGTTGGTATACGGTTAAAATCATTAGCTATCATAGCTTGTACCTTAGCACTTCCAACAAAATCTACAAATTTAGCTGCTGCATTTGGATGTGGTGCATTTTTTAAAGCTGCTACACAGTCTGTTATTACTACTGAACCACTTTCTGCATCTACAATTTCTAGAGGCATTTTATTATTTTCTTTATTATCTATTATATCACTTAATACTGCTATAGATATAGCTGCTTCACCCTTACCTATTGCTGAATACATAACACTTCCACTATTGTAGTAATTTTTTATGTTTTTATCTAAATCTGTAAGATACTTCCAAGCTGCATCTTCATTTTTAGTTTTTATATTATTTTCTATTAAAGCACAAACTGTAGAACGCATAGATGAAGATAATGAATCTCTAGTAACTATTAAGTCCTTGTATTCTTCTTTTGTTAAATCGCTCCAATCTTTTGGTGCTTTGTCAGCTGATAATAAGTCCTTGTTATAAAACATCATTACTGGGGTTTTTATAGTTCCATACCAATATCCTTCTGAATCTTTGAAAGATTTATCTAACTCATCTTTCCATTGAGGTTCAGTTTTTTCATATAATCCTTCTTCTTTTAATTGCATATATGTAGATGTATCTCCTCCAAACATTACATCAGCTTGTGGATTATCTTTTTCACTTCTAACACGATCTGCTAGTTCACCTTTTAAGTTTATAAATTCAACATTAATACCTGTTTCTTTTGTGAATTCATCAGATATTGCTTCTAGCATTTCTTCTTTATGTGTAGTGTATACTACTACTGTATCTTCTAATTTTTCATTTTTTGATACATTTTCTTTATTACTACAAGCAACAAGTGATAATGACATTGCTGCTGTTAATAAAGCAACTGTTATTTTCTTTTTCATATTGATTCCTCCATTAATATTGTACTTACCTATTTTAAATATTATTATTTTTATGGTCAACCAGTTAATGCCAATTCATGTTATCATTTTTTTCTATAATTATTTATATTATTATTGTTTTTTTCTATATTAATTTGTTATTTTTAAAATATTTATTCATAAATATTAAATAATCCTTTAACTCTTTTATAGTTTTCCAAAACCTTATTATTCCAATATTTTTATTAATTTATTTTTAGTTTATATAAGTTATATATTTTTTAAATTTAAAATATTTCTTTGGTAATATATCATCTTTATGAACCTAGCTAAATATAAAGTTTTGTATAGTATAACTAATTACAGTTAAATAAATATATAAAACTTGTTGCAAACTAAAATAAAATCTACTACTATCTAATAATATATAAATTAAATATTAATGTAATAGAGGCGCAATTAAAAAGAGTAGTATTTTGGAGATAGACAAATCTGTGAAAACTTATGAAAGGGTTAATTGCCGAAGCAAATACATGTCAAAGTATTTAGCTGGTACTTAATTTAATAAATTAAGTACTCTCACTTTTTTAAGTGGTGGAGCTATTATAATTTAAACCTAGGATTTTAAAGGCCTTTCAGGTCTTTTTATTAAACCTCTATTTACATTATAAAAAAAATAGGGGGTATTTTCATGTCGCAATTTATTAATGCTTTAAATGATTTTATCTGGGGTCCTCCTCTGATAATATTAATGTTAGGCACAGGTTTATATTTTACAATTGGTTCAAAGTTTTTTCAAATTAGGTATTTTAACTATATTATGAAGCAAACTTTAGGTAAAATATTTAAAAAACAAGATGAAAATAATGCAGAAGGTGTACTTAGTCCACTTGAAGCAGTATCTACTGCAATAGGTGGTTCTGTTGGTTTTGGTAATATTGCTGGTGTTGCAACAGCTATAGCAATGGGAGGTCCTGGTGCTACTTTATGGATGTGGATTACTGCTTTTTTAGGTATGATTTTAAAACAAGTTGAAGTAACTTTAGCTGTTTACTATAGAAAAAAAGATGAAAATGGAGATCCTTATGGTGGTCCTACTTATTATATGGAAAGAGGTTTAGGAGAAGAAAGAAATTTTAAATATTGGAAAGTACTTGCAACAGTATTTGGTTTTGGAATATTCTCTACTTTCTTTATAACTGCAAGTAACTATACTATTTCTGAAGTTGTAGCTTCTACATTTAACATTAATCAAATGGTGGCTAGTTTATTAATTGTTATATGTACATACCTAATGATTTGTAAAGGTATGAAATACTTAGGAAAAATATTTACTAAACTTATTCCAATAATGAGCATAAGTTATCTAGTTTTTGGATTAGTAATAATATTTATAAATTATAAAAATATACCACAAAGCTTTATGCTAATATTTAAAGGAGCTTTTACTGGAACTGCTGCTGTTGGTGGATTTGTTGGTGCAACTATTTCCAAGGTAATATCTACAGGTATGGCAAGAAGTGTATACTCTAATGAAGCTGGTTGGGGAACTTCTCCAATGGTTCATGCTTCAAGTCAAACAGTTCATCCTGTTGAGCAAGGTCTATGGGGTTCTTTTGAAGTATTTGTTGATACTTTTATAGTATGTACTATCACTTCTTTAGTTGTAATTGTTACTGGTGAATGGTCTAGTGGTGTTGAAAGTGCTACTTTAACACTTAATGCATTTTCTACAGGCTTAGGTGTATTTGGTACTTACTTCTTAACTATAACTATGTTAGTATTTGGTCTTACAACTTCATCTGGATGGTATGTATATTATGAAGTTGTATTAAGACATTTATGTAATAAAAATATAAAATTAAAAAATACAGTACTTAAAATATTTAAATACTTCTATCCTCTACCTGGGCTTTTAATGACTTCATATATCCTTTATGTTGGAGATATAAGTATATGGACATTTGTTGATATAACAAGTGGTATACCTACTTTTGTAAACGTATTGGTTTTATTAGTATTATCTAAGCAATATTTTGTACTGTTAAAAGATTACAAAGCAAGATATTTAGGTGTAGGTAAAGTAGATAAAAATACAAAGTTATTTTATGAGGATATAAAAGGAGAGAAAGATGACGCATATTTATTATAATGGAAAAGTATTCACAGGAGATGAAAATCTTCAACAAGCATTTGTAGTTGAAAATAAGAAATTTATATATGTAGGAAATAATGAAGAAGCTCTTAAATATAAAGATGAAAACTCTAAATTAATAGACTTAGATGAAAAGTTTGTATGCCCTGGATTTAATGATTCTCACATGCATGTTTTAGGTTATGGATATTCTTTAAAAATGATAAATTTATCTAGAAAAACTTCTTCTTTAGAAGAAATGAAAAATGCAATAAAAGAATATATAAACTCTAATAAATTAAGAGAAAATGAGTGGATCTGTGGTAGAGGTTGGAACCACGACTACTTTAATGATGTCAATAGATTTCCAACTAAAGATGACTTAGATGAAATTTCAACTGAATATCCAATATGTATAATAAGAGCTTGCGGTCATGTTTGTGTTGTAAACTCAAAAGCACTAGAATTAGCTGGTATAAATAAAAATACCTTACAAATTGAAGGTGGCCAATTTGATATAGATGAAAATAATGAGCCTAATGGTATATTTAGAGAAAATGCTCTTAATTTAATCTATAATAAAATACCAAAACCAGATAAGGAAGATATAAAAAATATGATATTAAAAGCATGTGAAAGTCTAAACTCTTACGGGGTTACTTCTGCTCAAACTGATGACTTTATAGTATTTCCTGGTGTTGACTATGAAGTAATAATAAATGCATACAAAGAACTTGCAAATGAAGAAAAACTTACTGTAAAAATATATGAACAAGCACAACTTGCACAAAAAGAGGAATTAGAAAGCTTTTTATCTAAAGGATACACTACAGGTGTTGGTGATGATTATTTTAAAATAGGACCACTTAAATTATTAGGTGATGGGTCGTTAGGAGCTAGAACTGCTTATTTAAATGAACCTTATTCTGATGATAATAGTACTTTTGGAATATGTACTTATACTCAAGAACAATTTGATGAAATGGTTGAAATTGCTCACAAAAACAATATGCAGGTAGCTATACATGCCATAGGAGATAAGGCTATGGATATGGTTGTTAACTCTATAGAAAAAGCTTTAGATAAATATCTAAGAGATAATCATAGACATGGTGTTGTTCATTGTCAGTTAACAACTAGTGATTTACTAAATAGATTTAGAGATTTAAATCTTCATGCTTATGTTCAATCTATATTTTTAGATTATGATATTAATATAGTTGAGGATAGAATTGGAGTTGATAGAGCTAAAACTAGCTATAACTTTAATACTTTATTTAATGAAACTACTATGAGTAATGGGTCTGACTGCCCTGTTGAGTTACCTAATGTACTTAATGGAATTTACTGTGCTGTTACTAGAAAAACTTTAGATGGTAAAGGTCCATTTTTACCTAATCAAGCACTTAGTGTTAAAGATGCAATACTTTCTTTCACAAGAAATGGTGCTTATGCTTCTTTTGAGGAAGATATAAAAGGTGATATAGCTGTTGGTAAGGATGCTGATTTTGTATTGTTAAGTGATAATCTTTTAGATATCGATGTTAATAAAATAAAAGATGTTAAGGTTTTAAATACTTTCTTAGATGGTAAGTGTGTATATAGTTTAAGTTAACAAAAATTCGCTTTGCTTGAGCGACGTGTCGGCGAAGCATTTTGGATACATCCGTTGCTCAAAATACCCTGTTTAAGTTTTGACAGGGTATTTTTGATTTTATTTAATAGCACTTTTTGCAATCTTTCAGTTACGTTTAACCATTTATTTGTTATTTAATGTTCTCTATAATTAAATTATAGTAATTAATAATTAATAAAAGTAGTTGAAAGGTGATATATATGATTAAAGAGATAAATGATACTATAGATTTTATTATGAAAAATGATCCAGCTTCAAAAAGTAAACTTGAGGTACTTCTTTTATATCCTGGATTACATGCAGTGATTGGGCATAAAATTTCTAATTTTTTATATAAGAAAGATCTATTTTTTAGTGCTAGATTAGTATCTCAAATTTTTAGATTTTTCACTAATATAGAAATCCATCCTGGTGCTCAAATAAATGGAACTTTATTTATAGACCATGGTGCAGGTATAGTTATTGGTGAAACTGCTATTATAGGAAATGAGGTTACTATTTATCATGGAGTTACTTTAGGTGGTACTGGTAAAGAAACTGGTAAGAGACATCCTACTATTGGAAATGGTGTAGTAATTGGTGCTGGTGCTAAGTTATTAGGATCTATAGAAATAGGTAATAATGTTAAAATTGGTGCTAATTCTGTAGTTTTAAAAAATATTCCTGATGGATGCACTGTTGTTGGTACTGAAGGTAGAATAGTTAAGAGACCTAATAGCAAAAGTATATTATCTGATTGTTAGATAGTATTAAAAGTATTTAAGGTTAATAAATAGGTAAATAGAATTATTTAATATTACTGGAATTTTTAAGTTCCAGTAATATTTTTATTTATAAAAACGATCTATAGATGCCTGCCCTGCTGCAATACAAATACATACAAAATATATCTTAAGTGCTAATTTAATACTTTTTTTATTGCACCAATCAATTATGTTAATAATACCTGTATTCATTACAAAATTAAAATACTTCTGTTCATCTATATTTAAGTTTTTTTCATTTTTCTTAATAGCTTTTTCCATCTGTTTGATCGTAAAATCATACTCGCCATTTTCATTTTGCTCTAAACTAAACTCTTTTTCTAGATATTCATATATAACATTTTTATTGTAATAGTTATCTAAAGTATCTTCCATAAAATTTGTAATATGTATAAATAGTTTTACTTTTATAGGTGCAAATATTATTTTTATTTTACTAATTAATCCTAAAGTAAAAAGAATTAACGTTATGTCTATAAGTAGTTTTATTATTTTTGTATAGTCTATCATTTATGTCCCCCATATTAAGTGTTATGTTTTCATCTAAATATTATATCATTTAATATTTTATTTTCTAAGATAAACTTTATAAGTTATAAATAAGCATATTAACATTATAATGTAAAAATAAATTTACTTATTACAAAAAAGGTTGCCTTTACTAGCAACCTTTTTAATGTAATTCTAATTTTATTTCATTTATTTCTTCTTCTGTAAGTTCTGTTAATTCAACTATCATCTGTACTGAAAAGTTATTTTGTAATAATTTTCTAGCCATTTCTATTTTTTCTTGTTTTATTCCTTGTTTTATTCCTGTGTTAATCAAATTGGCTTTTTCATGTAGGGCTCTTTCTCTCTCAAAATATAATTCTTGAGTTACTGGATCACTACTTAAATATTCTAGCTTTTCTTCTGCCTTTTTTATATCTTTATCCATATTTATAAGCACCTCCAATTCCTCTTGTGATATATCGTTTCTTAAAAACATCATCCATCTCTGTAATTTATCTTCTTCTAGATTTTTATTTTCAATCTTTTTGAACTTAGGCATTTCTATAAAATGAAGTTCTAATATATCTGTTAATTTATATTCTGTATTATCATTTTCTCTTAGTGTAAATGTTGTATGATATTTTTCTAGCTCTATATAATTAAAATCTAATATATTTATAGTGATTACTTTATTTAAATTACTATAATCCTCGCCTTTAACAATACTTCTACTATAGATTCTAGACCAATAAAATAAAGTTCTCTTATCCATATTATCTTGATTTGTTAGCTGTACTTCTATATTTATATTAGTTCCATCTGAAGTTTTTGCTAGTACATCTATTATTCCTTTTTTATCTTGTATATTATCTGTAGTTAGCTCTTTTTCATTTATTATTTCTAATTCTACTAATTCTTGAGTTTTATCTTTATTTAAAACTGCATTTAAGAAAGATTTTAAGTTATCTATATTTTCAGTTTCTCCAAATAATTTTTTGAAAATAAAGTCATTCAGCGGTCTCAATCTTTGCATTATATTCCCTCTCTTTGAGTTTATTTATTATGATATAAATAATTATATCCTATCTTAAATTTATTAACAATTCACTATTTAAATATAATTACAATACCTTGTAGAACTAATTTATATATAGTATATCTTTAATACTAACTTTATTTTTATTTAACTTTATATCACCATTATCTAATACTTTAACAAAATCACTACCTATATAAAATCCATCATTTTCTTTTCTAAGATTTATATTTTTATCCTTACTAATCTTTTTAAGTATCTTATAAACATCTATTTCTCTTCTACTACTTAAATAAAGCTCATGCATTGTAGTAGCTGTTTTTAACAAATATAAGGTTGTATAATTTAAAGTTCTTATACCATACTCAACTCTATGAATAGGTCCTACCTTTTTTAATTCATCAAGTTCAAATCTTAAATAAATGTCATTTTCTTTACCATGAGTGCACTTAAGTTCTTTACAACTTCCTCTTTCATACTCATAATAATCTTTAATTTTTGCATAATACTCTATGCCAAAGTCATTATTAAACTTATTACTTGAATTTGACTTATCAATTGGTTGATAAAAGGCCAAATACTCAACTCCAATATTTAGCTTCGATAATGATTTTTTAGGTATATGATAAAATCTATTTTCTTTATAAACATCAAAGTGATTTTTATCTTTTGTATTAACTATCATTACATTTTTATTCTTAAACTTATAATAATCATCTTCTTCATCAAATACAGGGTTGTTATTTATAGCTTCCATATATGATTCATTTATGATATCACATAAATGCTTTTTCATAAGTGAAGTTGATCCTGGAAGCATAGGAAGTGCTCCTATGTTAACTTTCTCTATACTTTTGTAATATTTATTCTCCTCAAATGTTTTTTCATCACTACAAGGAAACATTACATAAGCTCCAACTGATTCATATTTAAAACTATTATTTATGCTACTTTTGCTTACTATAGAGTCTCTATATCTATGCATAATATTTATATCATCTTCCATAGGGCATATATTTCCACTTTTATCAACATAGATTCTATACTTAGCATCAAATATATATACCCTGTCGGTTTTCCCGACACCCTTTAAACAAAGCACAGTATCTGGTTTTTGGTTAGTTGTTGGAAGTTTGTTGTACTGTTTATTATAAAATAGCTCTAACCTTTTTCCTTTATCATTTTCATAAATACATTTAGCTTCTTTATTTTGCATAAGAGATAATGTTAATCCATTAGAAGTTGATTGTATTATCGAATTTTCCTTAGTTTCATAACCTAATTCTTTTATAATGCTGTGTATTTTTATATAGCACCATATTTCGTATAAGTTCCAAAGCTTTTTATTACTAATATCATAAAGTCCACTACTTATATCTAAGGCTTTTGATAATAGATTATAATAGTAATAACATTCCTTATATCCACTAGCCATTTTAAATACTAAGGATATAGATTTATTATTGTTTATATCACTAATATTTCTAAAGAATGTATTTAGATGATGTGTAAGTCTTTTTTCGTATACTTCTAATTGAGTGTAATACTTATTATTTTCACCTTGTTGAATTTTCACATTAGACTTAACATTTTTTATTTTGTCTAAGATTCTTTTTATAATAAATTTTACATATTGATTTTCAAGTATATCTAATGTTGTATTTTTTCTTACTTCAACAACATTGTTTGAATTATTATTTTTTCTTAAATGCTTTATAGTTTCCTTTGTAGATATAACTTTAGACTTATGTTTATTTTTTAAGTTGTATTCTGTAACAACACTATGCTTTGGAAATCTTTCTATTCTTTTTATAGCTCTTTCTAGCTTTTCATAAATATTATTTAAGATAACTATAAATTCAAGTCCAGTTTGACTCTTATTATCACATATATTTACACTTGAAAAAGTCTTATTTAGAAAATTAAATACTAATGAAGTTATCTCTTCATTTATATCCTTTAAGATTTCATTATAGTCATCCATATAATCAAGCTTAGATGGAAAGACTTGTATTGTTAAATCTAATACTTTACTATTATTTTTAATAATTTTAAAAGTAGAATAACCTATATCTCCATTAAACTTAAAAGATCCAAAGGTATTTCTACCTCTAGTTATTATGTTATCTCTTATTTCTTTATGGTCATGGTAAATTTCAAACTTGTCATTAGTGTTATTTTCTAAATACAAATTATAGATTCCATCTTCAAAAAAGCTTGGATACATAGTACTAGTATTATTTATTTCTAATTCTTTAAAGCTATTTATAGTTTCTGTAGTGTAGTTATAAGTTGTATCTACTCCCAAATGTGCCATTATATTTTTATTATTATTGGTAGCTTTAAATTTCTTATTTTCACTGCTTCCAGATATGTATAATGTAAAATCATCTGTAGACAATTTTAATATATCACTACTAGTACCAGTAACTAACATACCCATCATTTTGATACCCTTTTAGCATATATATAATTTTCTTTGCACTGTTTTCATATTTTACAGTTGTAGTTTCTAAGTGATTTTCTGCTTCTTCTACAGTTTCTATATCATTAGTTTCAAGTATAAAGTTAAGTAAGTCTATTAAAACTTGATATACACTTTGTTCACTTCCATTTATAGCTGGAAGTATTTTTTGCATTATTTGATAGTCAAATGCAGTGTCTTCATCTAATAAGTCAGCTTTCTTATTTTCTATCATGTAAAATAATATTTCATCTCTTACTCTGTAGGCAAATTGCTTTTGTGACTTTTTAAGTATTTCATTTATTTCTATTATTTTTTTATTTACTTCTTTTGCATATTCTCTATACTCTGGTTCTATATCCATAGTTTTTAAGTATGTTGTTTTTAAAAAGTCATTAGATACATTTAAGCTTTCTACTTTTTCATTAGTTTCAAAGAATAGGTTGTCTAAGTCTACATCTGAAAATTCTATTGTATTTGCTCTATCTAATACCTTTCTACTAAATTGGAATGTTGTATCATCCATGTTTACTGTTCCTATTAGATATAGGTTATCTGGTATATGTAGGCTTATATTTTCGTTGTCTTCTTGGTACTGTACTATGTTGTCAGTTATTATGTCTTTTCCTACTTTTTTACGGCTTTCAATTATGCTTAGATAGTCACTTAGGTAGTATTCTACTCTTGCTAGGTTCATTTCATCTAGGCATATGAAGTATATTTTATTTTTGTTTTCTTTAGCTTTTAATATTGTTTTTGTTAGTTGACCTTTTATAAATTTGTCATCTAGGTTTTTATAGCCTAAAATCTCAGTTGCATCGTTCCAGTCAGGCCTTACACTGATTAGAGTATAGTCTGCGTTTATACTATCTGCTAGTAGTCTTATTATTTTTGATTTACCTGTTCCACTTATTCCTGCTAGTATTGTAAATGGTTTTGTTTTTAAGGATAGGTACAGATTTGATAGTTGGTTGTATGTATAGTTATACCCTTGATTTTTTATGTAGTTTTCAACTTTATTTATAATGTCTACTGGTATTATTTCTTCAGATTCTTCAATAAAATTATCCTTATCTAAATTATCTTCTTTATATAATATAGGTGATGAATATAAAAATCTCATGAATTTTAACCCATCCCATGAACTAAATTCAATACTATTATCTTGTATTTCTTTTAACTTCATATTAGCTTCTATTATATTTAAAGGTCTTAGTTCTTCATCACTACACCCAAAGTATGATAAAAGCTTTTTTATATGATCTAAGCTATATACCGGAAGCAATTTTTCAGGGAAATACATATATAGAAGTTTTGTTTTGAACATATTCATTGATGATATTAAACTGTAGTTGTTTAGTAAGTCATAATGTCCATTTTTAAAGTTTTCAACAAACTCACTAATATCTTTTCTCATCTGTGACCATGCATCTTCTACATTTGAAAATTGAGCTGGATATATCCATTTATCATCTTTACTTGAGTAATAAATTTTAAACTTTAATGCATTTCCACCCTTTATACTACCTAATGGTACTGTGTTATATTCTAACCACCAACATAGGTTATCTTGTTCTTTTCCACCTAATGCATATCTTTCTAGCTCTAATGTTGGTAATTTTTCTAGTGGAAATTTATCTATAAACTCTTGTCTTAGTTTTTCATCTTGATAATCATCTTCTTTATAACTTTCTTTAAAGTCTTCTATTAGTTCTTTTAATTCCATATATGTATTATCGCTTTCTTCTATACTATTGCTTCTTTTAAAGTATCTATATCCTATACTTAATATTGCATCTTTAAATGCTTCTATAAATTCATTTTGATGTATATACTGTTGTAAGTTTTCTGATAAGCAGAACTTATCATCTTCTTTATAGAAATATTGTGATGTTTTATCTGCTAAGTATTTTATAGGGTTGTCCTTTGCTAGTTTTACATATTCTTTTTTACCCCAGTTTTCATATCCTTGTGTGCTTTTTTGACCTTGTAAGTCTTTTGCATTTTCTTTATTGCTATAGAATTTTTTAAAGGAATTATATATTTCATCTTCATCTATTTTTAGCTTTATATTTCCGTTATTATAAAATGCCCATAGTAAAGGTATTTTGTAGCTTTTACTCATACTTGTATTTTTTATTGTATTTATAAAGTCTATTGCTTCTTGATCTAAGTTGTTATGATTAAGATTTTTCTTTTCTATAGTTTCCCAACTTCTTCCCATTATGAATCTCCTTAAAGTGTATTTTATATATTTAATTATATCAAAAAATACCTTTATAAAAATAAAGGTATTTTAATTTATATATTTTGAGCTAAACTAAGTTTTATAGCTTTTTCTATTTCTTCAATTATTTCTTCTCTAAGTCTTGCACAGCTTCCTTGAACTTGGTACATTCCTTGTTTGAATTTTAAAACTGGCTTGTCAAAGATTTTTTCTATTTGTAAATCTGCTACTAAACCATCTTCTTCTATGTCTATGTATGATTCACTTACTACTGTTCCTGTTGCTATTATTCCTTTTTCTTCTATGCTGTTTCCACCTAGGTGTATGTAGAACTTGTCCCCTAATTTTACACTTTTAGTGCATTTCCATGGTTCTATGTGTCCTTCATTTTTTACATTGTCAAAGAAGTTCCATTTATCGTTGTTGCATATGAATATGTATGTGTTATCTTTCATTTAATACTTTTCCCCTTATTTTTATTTATTAATATTACTGATAGCTTTGAATCCAGTTTCCATTTCTATGATATTATCATATATAAATTCGCTCCATACAGGCTTTTTATTATCTCTGTAAAATATTCTTACATTAGTATCACTTATATCTTTTAAGAGTTTTTTTATCCACTCGCCTCCGCAATCTCTACACATATATAATATATTTTCTTCTCTATCTAAGTGATTACTGTATATATAATTTGATTCTGGTTTGTTGTTCATTCCTTCATTTACAAATAGTAAAGTTTCATTATTTACTTTTACTTTCCATTGTATATTTCCACGTTTTACTCCTAATTCTGATCTTGTATATTTACCTTTTAACATTTCTTCCCTCCTGATTTCTGCTATATATATATACATGATTAAAGTCTTATCTCTATTTTTATTTACTCATTTATATATCCCGGTCCATAAAATCCTAAATCAATCTTTCTAATTAATTCTTTATTAACTCCAAAATGTTGTGCAACCTTTTGGTAACTTTCCCCACTTTTCTTTCTTTGTTGTACAGTTAACCTTGATATAACTTTTTTGCCATTATTATTTTTTACATTCTTTACTTTTATTACCTTAACAGAATTTCCTCTACTCTTTCTTTTTTTGTCCTGTTTATTTTTATCTATCTTATAAGTTTTTTCTATTCTTTTTCTTGTTCTTTCTGCTAATGCTCTATTTTCTTCTGTATCAAATTCATTACTTAATTCAAATTGATTACATTGTTTCCAATAATCATACCCTATTTCGCTCATTAAAACATGCTTTACATCACATGATTTATCAACATTATAATTAATACAATTGCTACATGATATTCTTTTAAGACCTGGTACTTTTTCTATTATAAATGATGTTCCTAAACTTCCTTTTTTAGGTTTCCGTCCTCTTATTGACATTAATAACTCTCCCTATCTATATAACTTAATCATATCTTCTAAACTCTTTCTTACATCATCTCTAAGTTCAGGAGGACTTATAACATTAGCATCTGCTCCTAGCTGTAAAACCCACTTAGTAAGACCTGTTCCATACTGTGCATTAAACCTTGCTTGGAAAGTGTCATCATCTATCTTATGTAACTTAACATCATCACCTAGTTCATCTATAACTAAATTAAGTAAGTTCTTATTAATTCTTAAAACTACTTCACAGTCATCTCCTGAAAACATTTTAAAGTTTTTCTTAGCATATATAGCTGCATTAAACTTTCCATCTTCATATCCTTTAATTTCTTTTAATGATCTTCCATCTTCGTCTAGTACAATTACATCTTTCATTCTATCAACTCGGTAATTTGTTAAGTCATTATATTTATTGTGAGTTGTAACTAAATAGTAATGGTCTTCTTTTAATATAAGTCCTATTGGTGTTACTGTGTATTGTTTTTTATCTTCGCTATCTTTATATGTTCTATATACTAATTCTTTTTTATAATTATAATCACAATAGTTAAATGTAATTTTTTTTCCTCTACTTATAGCTGCGTCTATACTATTTATATTATTTAGAATTCCTTCATTTATAGATTTAGCTCTATCAGGTATAGATACTTGCTTGTAGAAATCATATCCTGCATATTCATTTTGAAACTTACATAGTTTTCCAATTAATTCTGCAGTTTTTTTCTTAGTCATAAATCTATTTGCTGATAGAGAATCAACTAGTATTCTTAATTCATAACGCTCTATGTCTTTAGTTACTAGTGCGTATCCAATTTTATTATCTTTATATGTAGTAATTTCAAATCCCAATTCTTTTAAATCATCAACATATTGATATATAGTTCTTCTGTCAAGATCTTGTTGTAGTTCTATATTCATTCTTTCATATATTTCAGTTTTCATTTTTTCATTTATTTCTTTTACAGATAATATCATATGATTTAACTTTGTTTTTTTTACTTCTTTTGATATTTCTTCGTGTGGATTTATATTTGAATATTTCTTTAGAACCTCTAAAAATATATAAAATTTAATATTATTATTAATTTCGTTGCTTTTCATCTCTTGTTGTCGCTCCTTAAATATTTACGTTACTATTTTAATAATTTTCTGAATTTTTCACAATATGTAGTCTGTACATATTTATGTATACGTAGATTTTTGGGTAAACCTTA
>OLQY01000275.1_pt1 | contig 66960 bp, 69 predicted proteins | sample 1672851 | NCBI WGS metagenome assembly OLQY01 (sample SAMEA3136730, study PRJEB25190) | human gut metagenome
AGCTGATAAATAAAGGGTAGTGGGCTATTTTAACTAATTATTATTTGACACTACCAATTTACAAAGAAGAGGGATTTTATGGAAATTACTTCACTAACAAATGCGAAAGTTAAGCAATGGGCGAAATTAAAAGAAAAGAAATATAGAGATCAGGAAAAGCGATTTCTTGTGGAAGGAGAACATTTGATACAGGAGGCAATTACAGCTGACTTAGTAGAATGTATACTTGTAGAAACAGGAAGATCACATACATTTACTTCTTATCCTGTTTATGAAGTTACAAAAGATATATTGAAAAAAATATCTAGCAGTACTTCTGGCACATGGATCATGGCTGTATGTCGTATGCCAAACATACGATCACAGTTAGGGAATAGATTAATTATATTAGATGATGTACAGGATCCTGGTAATGTTGGAACGATTATTCGCACTGCTTTATCATTTGGTTATGATGCCGTCTTATTATCACAACGATGTGCGGATGTGTATAATGAGAAAGTGATTCGTTCAACTCAAGGTGCTTTATTTCATATTCCTATTATTAGAGGGAATATTATAGAACTAATACAGCAAATAAAACAACAGCATGTTCCTGTTTATGTTACATCACTGCATAATGCGACACCTTTAAAGAATGTCACTCGCATTGAACATGTTGCGCTAGTTTTTGGAAATGAAGGTAATGGAGTGAGTGAAGAAGTAATGCAGTTAGCAGATGAACACGTCTTTATAGAAATGAAGACGTTTGAATCGCTTAATGTTGCGGTTGCGGCTGGTATCTGTATGTATCAATTTTCTAATTAGGGAAGAGATTCCCTTTTTTTATAGGAAAATATTAATATATGATGAATATATGATTTATATCATATTAGCAACATATGATGTAAATAAGATAAAATAAATGTAAACATTTTTAAATATAGTGTGTATTTCGCTTAACAATAACCTATTTTTATGGTATAGTATGCAAGTATGTGCTATATTCATACGTTTAATTTATATAGGAAAAGGAGAATAAAATGATTTTTAAAAGGTTAAAAAATAATAAAAAAGGATTCACGTTAGTTGAAATTATTGTTGTTTTAGTAATTATCGGAATCCTAATGGCTTTAGCTGTACCTGCAATCATGAAGTATATTGATGATGCAGCAGAAACTAAAGTTCAATCACAAGTAAGAGCAGGTTTTATTGCGGCTCAATCATATGGTACAAGCGAAGTCGGGAAAACTCCAGGTATTGCGGATGATGCCTTAGAAGCAAAAATTACAAAAGATGCAGTGAATGCTGAGCTTGGATTAGCTGGCACAGAAGATGAAGCTATTGAAACAATAACATGCGAGGTTACAAGTAAGAAGATTGATTCTTGCGAAATAAAAGTAAAAGGTTCAGTAAATACATATACAGCTACACAGACTAAGATTGAAAAGAAAACTGCCGCAATTGGTGGATAATTTTTTAACTAGTATATCTAATAATTTAAGAAAGCCTCTGATTAGAGGCTTTCTGTATGATTAATTAAGGAGCTAACTATATGTTACTTTTATATCTTTATGCATTTATTGTAGGAAGCTGTATTGCAAGTTTTATAAATGTGATTGTATGGAGAATGCCACAGGAGATATCCTTTGTGATAGGCAGGTCATACTGTCCTAAGTGTCATAAGACATTGACTTGGAAAGAACTTATACCTATTCTTAGCTATATTTGTTTAAAAGGGAAGTGCAGCAAGTGTGGGAATAAGATTCCTCTAAAGGATACGCTTGTAGAAGTGGCAGGAGGATTTATAGGAGTATTTTGTTTATATCAATATCAGTTTTCTTGGGATACATTACTTGTATTTTCCATCATCATGATTCTGCTGCTGATAACTTTAATGGATTTCAAAACAATGACAATTCCTAATGAATTTTTATTAGCATTATGTATTCCTGTGCTTATTTACTCTTTTGTTCATCCTGAGATAAGTCTGTTATCTAGATGTATAGGCTTTTTTATTATTAGCTTACCGATGTATGGATTAATTTGTTTGATTCCAGATTGTTTTGGTGGCGGGGATGTAAAACTTATGGCAGTAAGTGGCTTCTTTTTAGGGTGGAAGCTTACATTATTAGCCTTTTTCATTGCGATAATTATGGGAGGCTGTTATGCAATATATCTATTATTGCGAAAGAAATCTGATAAATATTCACATATCGCATTTGGCCCATATATTTGTTTTGGTATTGTGATTGCACATATTTATGGAAATGCGATTCTTCATATGTATTTTTCATTGTTTGGATTATAGTTGATAATTAAAGGAGAAAGTTATGGCGATATATAAGTATGTAGCAAGAAATATGGATCGTAAAAGAATAAAGGGTAAGCTGGAAGCAGAAAACAGAAAAGAGCTTGCGACTTTTTTACGTTCTAAAGGCCAATTTCTAATAGATTGTGAGGATATTACTAATCTAGAAAAGAATACATACAAATTGTCTTTACAAGAGCTTTCTGATTTTTCTCGACAATTAGCAACCATGATTGCATCAGGTGTCAGTCTGATTCGTGCAATGTCAATTCTTGTGCAAAGGGAAGATAAAAGAAAAATTGAAGCTATTTATACAGATATATATCGTAAACTACAGCAGGGACAGACGTTGTCTATGGCAATGGAGGAGCAGCAAATTGCTTTTCCTCCATTAATGATCAATATGTATCGTTCAGGAGAATCAAGTGGTCAGCTGGAAAAAATTGCATTTACAATGGCAATCCAATATGAAAAAGATCATCGTATTAATACAAAGATTCGTAATGCGATGATTTATCCAATTATATTAATTGTGATTACCGTATTTGTCATAGTAGCTTTATTTACATGGATCATTCCTAGCTTTTCTTCCGTTATGAAAAGTAATGAATTACCAATGATTACAGTTGTGATGAATAAAATATCAGATTATATCTTACATGGCTGGTATTGGATACTGATTGTAATATTATCTATGGTTGCGATATTTTTAACGTTATTGCGCAATGATAAGTTTAAGTTTTATTTTGATAAATTTAAATTATCAATACCTAGACTTGGTAAAATCCTACGAACCATTTATACAGCTCGATTTTCACGAAATATGTGTTCTTTATACATTAGCGGATTATCAGTAATGAATGCGATGACAATTGTAAAGGATACGATTGGGAATCAGTATATAGAGTCTCAATTTGAAGAAACAATGAAAATGATACGAAATGGAAATTCTTTATCTCAAAGTATTCAGAAAATTCAGGGATTTGATACTAAGCTTGCTAGTTCCATTTATATTGGAGAAGAAAGCGGGAAACTGGAAGATATGTTAAATTCCTTAGCTGATGATTTTGATTATGAGGCAGAAATGGCAACACAGAAAATTGTTGCTTTATTAGAACCTATCATGATCATAATTCTAGCAGTTCTAGTATTGATTGTGATGCTGTCTGTGTTGTTGCCGATTTATCAAATGTATCAGAATCCAATTGTATAGAAAGAATGGTGAGTAGAATGGCAAAAGACTATGTGATTAATCTATATTCAAGAGCACTTCAAATGATCTGTGGATCTGATGATAATAAAGATATGATTAAAATTGAAAACTTTCAAGAATATCCACTACCTGAAGGAGCGATGATAAATGGGGTTATCATTGATGAGCAGCCTATTTTAGATATACTGAAAGAATTAAAAAAGAATGGTATTCATGAAGCAAGAACTGCAATCAGCAGTGGACAGGTATTGGTGAAGATTTTAGATGTGCCGATTTTAAAGAAAAGAGAACTACTGCAGGTTGTGAAAGATGAATTATCAGATATATCCGGAAGTTATGAAGATCTGGTTTATGACTATAGTGTCCTTCAGCAACATCAGGCAGGCGCTGAGCAGAAGGGCGCAAAGATTCTTTGTTGTGCAGTTGAACGAAAATTATTGAATAGTTATATCGAATTGTTTGAACGAGTAGGAATTCATTTAAAAAGTATAGATATAGCAGTAAATGCTTTGCATAAACTAACGAGTGAATTAGTTAATTTAACAGATAAAACATATATTATTTCTTTTTTAGATGCTAATTATGTTTCCTCTTATTTATTTGAAAACAATCATTATACATTTTCAAATCGTACAAGATTATTCTCTGAACGAGGAACACATGCTTTTACTTCAGAGATGAATAGTAATATTTCTCAATTAATTCAGTTTAATCAGTCGAAAAGAAGTCCTTATTCTATAGAAACTGCTTATTTTTGCGGATTAGATGATGAAGAGGAGAAAGTAGTGTTTGAAAGCATCAAACAAAATTTAAAGATTGAGGCATTAGAATTTCCAGATTCAAAATTAATTCATATCAGCAATGCGGAAAAGAAAAAACAGTTTCAACTACATGACTATGTGTTTTCTGTAGGAAGCTTAATTAGAAAGTGAGGGTAGCATATGTTTGAAAAAAAGCTAAAGAATAAAGATATTGATTTATTGAAAGCTAGTAAACAAAAAGATAATTCAAAATCATTACGACTTTTAAAATATGCTATTTTCCCCTCGGTATTCGTTGTATTGTTCGGCGGAATATATTTTTATTTCTTTCTGAGTAATCAGTACTTAAATAGAAATATAAAGAAGATAGAAGAAGAGATAGCTTCTATTGAACAGGAACAAACCGAAGATGTAAATCTTGAGAAGTATGAGGAACTGCAAAGTGTTTTACAGGAAACAGAGAAATTTAAACTGTTATACGATAATATGGAATCTTATCCCCAGCTTTCTCAGTTTATCTTTGATCAATTATTGATAGGTGCTGGAATGGAAACAGATATTGTATCATTTAATTATCAGAGAGAGACAGAAGAAATTCAATTACAGATTGAAACTTCCAGTGCAAGCGAAACACAGTATTTTGTTAGAAAACTAAAGGATACAGGTGCATTTGCAAGTGTTGATTATACAGGATACACACAAACCAGCAAACAGATTAAGAATGATACTGTAGATCAAAAAGATACAGAAGAAACTGATTCTAAAACTGAAAATGATGCCATAACGCAAGCATTATTAGAATTACTGGAAGAAGATAAAGCAGAAGAGATACAGGAATATTATGTTTATTCGGCTAGTATTGTATGTAAATTAAAGTAGGTGATGGAATGCATTCATTAACAAAAAGAGAAATAATTTTACTATATATTTTATTTTGCATGATACTTGTATTATGCGGAGGTTATTTTATTCTTCCTGCCATGCAGAAACATAACCAGTTACAAATGGATCATGACTCGGTTAAACAGCTATTGGCTAGTACTCAAGCTGGTATCATTGATTATAGTAATGTAGAAGATAGTTTACAGGAAGCAAAAGCTGAATTAAATGCAGTAAAAGATAAATTTTATCAGGTACAGGAAGAGGAAGATGTCGATGAGCTGATAACTTCGATGGCTATAGAACATGGACTGACACCATTAGAATTACGTATTTCAAATATGAGTGAAGAAACAATAAAACCTTATCAGAGTGATGAAGAAGAATCACAGACCGTATTGTCAGTAAAAACATATGTTGTTTCTTTATCTGTAAATGGTAAACCTGAAGATATACAAATTCTAGTTGATGACGTACGTACTACGAAATCATTAAAGGTATCTTCTTTAACGTATAATAGTGTCGAGTCTTCTAAAGCGACTATTACATTCAAGATTTATATGATATAAGGGGAATCATATGATTAGAGATTCTAAGGGTTCAACATTATTATGGGCAATTACGATCATTATGGTATTGATGATCACAATTGCAGGGGGATTGACAATTTCTTATTCCTATTTTCAGCGCTCTATTCAAAATAACAATAAACGTCAGGCATATCTGACTGCTAAGAGTATTATTGAAAATATTGTAGAGAAGATAGAAGAAGATGATAGTGAATATGTAAAACTAATTCCGCAAATAGAAGGAAATAGTGTAACTTTAACCATACAGCTTCCAGAAGAAGCAAATTTGGGAAAAGTGACTAAAGCAGTAATCACAAGAAAAGAAATAGAAGATAAGCAAATTCGAGGGTGGATCAGCATCTATGTTGTGGTAGATTGTGCAGATGAAGAAGAGGCTATACAGGCAGAAATGCAATTAGGAAGAACTGGTAATTTATTAAAATGGCAGCTTCTTCAATATAATCATGGAGATGATGAAAGTGAATAACAAAGGAATGACGTTGATAGAAACGATTGCCGCAATTGCGATATTATCGATTGCGAGTTTCATGCTCTACGGCGGGTATGCTACTGTTATACGATTTATCGATCATGGAAACCGTATTAAAAACAGCAGTGATCTTTTATTTTCTGTTGTACAGGGATCTAGTGAAAGTGAAGATGTGCAGCAGGAAACATCAAAGATAACGTATCAGATTCAATCTATAGATACTTCTATAGATGTTAGTACTGATGTATCCGTTTTTCAAACAAAAGAAGGTCGAATCCTACTAAAGAAATTACAAACAGCAGAAAGTAAAACATTAGAAGAAAGTGATGAATATATACAGTTTAAACAATCTATATCAGAACTAATTCGTGACATTGAACTTGCGAAGAAACAAGCTTTACAGCATCAGTCTTATAATAAAATATGGAAAGAATTTGCGAAAACGCATGAAATTATATATTTCCCAACAAGTCTTCTTCCAAAATCTTATCAAGATAAATTAGCAGATAAAGCAGTATCTGTTATTCCATACTTTCCATGGGAAACAAAAAATAAAAATATAGAACATGGTGCTTTGCTTATTGTTGGGAGTTTACAGGAAAAGTATATAACGGATAATTCGGTTAAAGAGGAATATATTCATTTAGTTTATGATTATGAAAATGATCACTGGTATTATCAGGATAAAGATGCATATTTATTAAACTTTCGTAGCCAGATGAATAACATTGGAGTAATGGATATACAGACTCAACAGGCAATTACTTCTTGGGAGTTTTTTAGAAATATCATTCAGAAACCGGAAAATGGCTGGAAAGTATTAGATATAAAGAGCACTAACAATAAATTTAATGATTCTTATTGGAAAGAGGTAGAGTAAAAGATGGGAGGATTTCATTTGAAAAATACAAAAGGAATGACATTAGTTGAAGTTATAGTTATTTTGATGATTTCCTCCATTTTATTGTCGATTGTAGGAACATTGTTATACCACAGTATGAGCTATTTTCAGACGACTGCTAATCAAAGTTTAGAAAAGCAAGTCATTGATGGTATTACATCCTATATGCGAAATGAATTACTGTATGCAAGTGATGTTGTAGTCGCAAAAGAAAAACCTGATAATACAGATTGGTACGTATTGTCAGTAGATGCGCAAGGTCAGTTAAGAAAAGATGAAGAATCAATCTATAATGATTCTTTTTATATGAATAAAACAGTTGATTTAAATATACAATTTCTTAATTCTAATAAAATATCAATAAGCTTTGCTTTGCTTAATGATCAACATACTTCTATTTATTCTAGAACCACAACTTTGGAATTATTAAATGTAACCAATACACTTTCGGATTCCAAACAAATTTATAATATATCTTATGATCAAGGAAATGGCTATAAGATATATTATAAAAAGAATGTGAAACAGATTATTGATGATGCGGATAATGAAGATATTGATACTGATTCTGATTATGAAGGAACTGTTTATGATGAACTTCGATGTCGTAATGAAGAAATAAGTAATATTGATGCGAATGGTAATAATAAAGGTACCTGGATACAAGATGCTGATTATCAAAAAGGAGATTTTGTAGAATACAATCAGGTTATATATCGTGCTATTAAAGATATATATAAAAGTAAAAATCCTTTTGATAACACAGATCAGGGATGGAAACAGATTAGTCCACCTTACTGGGTGAATCACAGTAGCTATGAAAAAGATGACGTAGTTTTTTATGAAATGAATCAGAAGTACTATCAGGCATTATCCGTTATTCATAATGATGAACATACACCGGATAGTACAGACTATTTATGGAAAGAACTGACTGACAAGGAATTAGAGGTTATCAAAGAAAATCATAAAAGTCCGACATTTTGTAGTATAGAGGAGACACCATCAGATGGAGAATTAAGTGTTGGTGGTGAAAAAGAGAGATGTCCTTCTCAAGAAGTAGTATATGGTACAGCGGATATTTATAAAGGAAGCTATGTAGAATATCCTGCAGGTAGTGATATATGGTATCGCTATGTAGGAAGTACTGGCCCTAACCCATTAACAATATCAAATCAATCAAGTAACTGGGCACCAGATCAGCCAAATTATTTCTGGAAACGAGTAGATTCCATCTGGATTGCAAATACTATTTATTTTTATAGTGATATTATTTTAGATCCTAATACAAATTTATACTATCAAAGAACAGATATGACACCTACTGGAAGTGTAAGTATCTATCCTCCATCTGTATTTGGATATGGCTGGTCAATAGGATATACATCCATTGATGAACTTTTAGAAAATACGAATATAGAAGTTACATGTAAAATATTTAATTAGAAATAGGGAGTGATGAAATGAAAAATATACCAATTGGAGAAGTACTAAAAGAATATGGTTATATCAATGAAAATCAATTACAGATGGCTTTGGCAATGCAGAAAAAAGATCGTTCCAAACGATTAGGGCAACATTTGATTGAACTAGGTTTTATTACTGAAACACAGATGCTGAAGGCATTAAGTGATAAATTAAGTGAACCAATGGTTGACTTGAATGAAGAAAGAATTGATATTGATAGTGTTGCGAAGATTCCTATCGAGTTAGCAAAGAAATATAATCTTATGGCATTGTCGGAAGAAAGCGGTCGTTTAAGAATTGTAACGAGTGACCCTTTAAATTTCTATGCGATAGAAGATGTACGCTTAGTAACAGGAATGAATATATCGGTATGTCTAAGCGAAAGTGATTCTATTAAACGTTTGATTGAGTATTATTATGCGGAAATCAAGGCCAAAGAAGCAGCGCATGTAGCGAATGAGAATGTTGTTTCGTTTGAATTGGAAGATACTGAGTTATATAATTCAGAAACAGACGCAACACCTGTTGTCAAACTGTTTAATAGTTTATTATCACGAGGATATAATGCGAATGCGAGTGATATTCATTTGGAACCATTCGAAGATAAAATTATGGTACGTATGCGTATAGATGGAATGATTGTGGATTATGTACAGCTGGATAAGAAACTGCATTCTTCCTTGATTGTACGAATTAAAATTATCAGTAATATGGATATTGCGGAAAAACGATTGCCACAGGATGGACACTTCATGACAACGATTGATGGTATTCGTATGAATCTAAGGGTATCTTTAATTCCAACAGTATATGGAGAAAAGGCAGTTCTTCGTTTCTTAAACAGTAATACGCCAATTGTGAATGAAAATCAATATGGTATGAATCATGATAATTATGAAAAGATGAAACAAATGCTTACGATACCGCATGGTATTATTTATATTAGCGGCCCTACAGGTAGCGGAAAAACTACGACTTTATATATGATATTGGAAACTTTAGCTAAAAAACAGGTGAATATTTCTACTATTGAAGATCCGGTTGAAAAACATTTAGAGCGTGTTAATCAGATGCAGATTAATACTACTGCAGGCTTAACATTTGAAAAAGGTTTACGAGCATTGCTGAGACAGGATCCGGATATTATCCTTGTAGGAGAAACACGTGATGCGGAAACTGCTTCTATCTCAGTTCGTGCTGCGATTACAGGACATCTGGTACTGAGTACACTTCATACCAATGATGCGATAGGTTCTATTGTTCGTTTACAGGATATGGGAGTTGAACCTTATCTGATTGCCAACTCTTTAGTAGGTAGTGTGTCCCAGCGTTTAGTTAAACGGATTTGTCCTCAATGTAAACAGCGTATAAAAACGACAGAGGTACAAAAAGAATTATTGGGAAGTAATGTTGAATATATTTATCGAGGTGCTGGCTGTAATCATTGTAATCACACAGGATATAAAGGAAGAACAGCAGTTCATGAAATCATCATGATGGATAAGGAAATTCGTAGAATGATAACTAAACAACAGGATATCGATGATATTTACCAATATATTAAGAAAACACAAAAGCTAAAAACTTTAAAAGAAGAGACAATAGAATTAGTAATCAATGGAGTCACAAGCATAGAAGAATTATATAAAATATGTACATATAGTGAATAGGAGAGAATTATGGAACTATTAAAAAGTATTTTGACCTATGCAAGAGAAACAGGCTGTAGTGATATTCACTTAAATGAAGGATCGCCTGCTATGGTACGAAGAAATGGTATTTTGCAGGAATGCCCATTCTTTATGGATGAAAACATGACAAAGGAATGTATTATGGCAATGATTCCAAAACGATTAATGAGTGATTTTCAGAATGGAAAGGATACAGATTTTACTTATACGTTAGATTCTAAGAGACAAAGAGTTAATATATATCGTCAGCAGGGGAAGTTATGTGCCGCAATACGAATTATTCATGATACGATTCAGACTTTAGATGAATTGCAAATGCCAGAAATATTAAAGAAGCTCACAATGGAACCTAGAGGACTTATTATAGTGAGTGGTCCTACAGGAAGCGGAAAATCTACAACTCTAGCCGCAATGGTTGAATATATTAACGAGCATCGTAAATGTCATATATTGACGATTGAAGATCCCATTGAATATGTTTATGCACAAAAACAGGCTTTGATTCATCAGCGTGAAATAGGACAGGACGTAGATACTTTTGATACAGCATTAAGAAGTGCTTTGCGTGAGGATCCTGATGTTATTTTAGTGGGGGAAATGCGTGATTATGAAACCATTGCAGCGGTAGTAACACTTGCGGAAACTGGTCATTTGGTTCTATCTTCACTACATACTGCAGGAGCAGCGAAAACAATTGATCGCATCATTGATGTATTTCCAGCTCATAGACAGGATCAGGTTCGTATGCAGGTTGCAGGTGTGCTGAAAGCGGTAATTACACAGCAGCTTTTAGTCACTAAAGATCAGTGTTCGCGTACTGCTGCATTAGAGATCATGATCGTGAATGATGCGATTCATAATCTGATTCGTGAAAAGAAGGTACATCAGATCAATACGATCATACAAACAGGAATGCGTGAAGGTATGCAGTCTTTGAACTTAGCTCTTGCTAGACTAATAAAAAATAATGTAGTGACTTTTGAAGAAGCAAGTAATTATAGTAACGATACAGAAGAGCTGAAACAGTTTCTGAGATAGAAAACTTTGTGAAAACACTCTTGTAAACAAAGGATAAGTTCTGTATAATAATAAAAGAAAACGATGAACAGGAGTAGTAATTTGGAAACCGAAAAACAGGGAGAGATGATGATGCACTGAGAGTCATCTTATTGATAGGTCCTTATGAATTCACCTGGGAGTGGGAGTAATCCTCCCCCGTGCCATGACGGTTATCCATGATAGAAAGTAAGTGTGTCGCAAGACGAAACAGGATGGTACCGCCCGGAAGGGTTCCTGTGTCTTGTGACTTTTTTATAAGCAGAAAGGAAGTAGAATATGGAAAAGCTTACGAGTATTAAAGAAGAAGGTCTATCCAAAATCGAACAATGTGAAGACTTAGCTTCATTACAACAGCTACGCGTATTGTATCTAGGAAAAAAAGGACCCATTCAGGAAGTAATGAAATCAATGAAAGATCTTCCTAAGGAAGAACGTCCTGCATTTGGTCAGAAAGTCAATGAAGTAAAGAGTTTACTGGCAGATGCGATTGAAAAACAGAAAGCGGTCTTAGAAATCAAAGAGATGAATGATCGTATTGAGAAAGAAAAGATTGATATTACATTGCCTGGCCAAAAGCCAAATCTAGGAAATGCCCATCCATTGATGTTAGTACAGCAGGAAATGGAAGATTTATTCATTGGACTTGGCTATACAGTAGAAGAAGGTCCGGAAGTTGAAATGGATCTATATAACTTTGAGCGTGCAAATATACCAAAAGATCATCCAGCAAGAGATATGCAGGATACCTTCTATATTAATGCAGAAGAACTATTGCGTACTCATACTACTGCAATTCAGACTCGACAATTAGAAAAGTTTGCGAAAGAGGGAAAAGAACTGATTAAAGTAATCTGTCCTGGTAAAGTATATCGTCGTGATGATGATGATGCGACACACTCTCATCAGTTTATGCAGTGTGAAGGTTTAGTTGTAGGAGAAAATATTACACTATCTGATTTGAAGGGAACATTAGAATTCTTAGCTCAGAGAATGTTTGGGAAAGATCGAGTAATTCGTTTCCGTCCTAGTTATTTCCAATTTACAGAACCAAGTGTAGAAGTTGATGTTAGCTGCCATGTATGTGGAGGAAAAGGCTGTCCAGTATGTAAAGGAACGGGCTGGATAGAAATTCTAGGAGCTGGTATGGTACATCCAAATGTACTTACAATGGCAGGTTTTGATGCGAAAAAATTAAGCGGTTTTGCGTTTGGTATCGGAATTGAACGTGTCGCAATGTTAAAATATGGTATTACTGATATTCGTAATTTCTATACAAATGACATTCGTTTCTTGAAAACGTTCAATCGCTTTGAGTAGGAGGGAATAACATGAGAATAAGTAAAAAATGGCTAAGTCAGTATATGGATCTTTCCGATATGACGATTGAGGAAATTGCGGATAAAGTTACTTCTGCCGGACTTGAGGTAGAAGGTATTGATAAAATGAGTGAGGGAAGTAATCTAGTTATAGGACATGTAATATCTTGTGTAGATCATCCGGATTCTGATCATTTACATGTATGTAAAGTGGATTTGGGGGATTGTGTAGAACAGATTGTCTGCGGTGCACCTAATGTTGCGGAAGGACAGAATGTTATCGTAGCACGTGTCGGCGCAAAACTTCCTGGCGGAGAAATCAAAGCTGGAGTAATTCGCGGGCAGGAATCCAATGGCATGATTTGTTCTTTACTAGAGCTTGGTGTTGATCCTCATCAGCTAAGTGAAGAAAGTAAAAACGGAATTGAAGTACTTGATGCAGATGCACCAGTTGGTAATCAGGATCCATTAGGATATTTAGGTCTAGATGATGAAATTTTAGATGTAGGGCTAACACCTAATCGTAATGATTGTATGGCTGCATGGTCTATGGCTTTGGAAACAGGAGCTATTCTACAAAAAGAAGTTAAGATCCCTTATGTAGAAGGGGCTGCCAATGTTGGAGAAACAAGTAAATTAATCGTAAAGAGTGAAACTGAGAAATGTCCATTATTCTTAGGAAAAGTAATTAATTCAGTAACAATCAAACCATCACCAAAATGGATGAAAGAATTATTAATGGCTGCAGGGATGAAGTCTATTAATAACGTAGTGGATATTAGTAATATTGTTATGCTGGAAACAGGACAGCCTCTTCATTTCTATGATATTAATGCGATTCCTGCACAGGAAATCACAGTAAAAGATAAATTAAATTGTGATTATATTGCCCTAGATGGAGAAACATATCATTTAGAAGAAGATGATATAGTAATCACTACAGAAGGAAAACCAATCGGTATTGCGGGAATTATGGGTGGAGATGATTCTAAGATTGAAGAAACTACAACAGGAATTATTATCGAAGCTGCTATTTTCAATCATGTATCTATTCGTAATACAAGCCGTCGTTTGAATCTTGGTACAGATGCGAGCGTTCGTTATCAGAAAGGTATTGAACCAATGGCTACATTTAAAGCTATGGATCGTGCAGTTCAATTATTGATGGAATATGCTGATGCGACAGGTATTGAAGAGACAAAACAGTATGGTGATAATAATTATACACCTGTTGAATTTGATGTGAACTTAGACCGTATCAATACATTGCTTGGTACTGATTTTAATGAAGAGGAAGTATGTAAGGTATTAGATAATTTACATTTAGAACCAAGTAAACATGGAGAAGATATTCATGTGAAAATTCCAAGCTATCGTACAGATTTATTAATTGAAGCCGATATTGCGGAAGAAATCATTCGTATCTTAGGATATGATCGTCTGCCAAGCACAATGCCTAAGATGCCATCAACAGTAGGTGAATTAAATAAACGCCAGCAGTTACGTAGAAGATTTAGAAATACATTATCTTCTTTAGGCTATAATGAAGCTATTACGTATTCATTAGTAGGAAAGAAAGAAATAGAAGATGCCCTGATGGCTGATAAAGAAATCATTGAATTAGCAGCACCAATGAGTGAAGATCGTAAATATGTACGTAGTTCTATTTTGCCGAGCCTGCTTGAATGTGTTTCTTATAACCAGGCACGTTCTATCAAAGATGTAGCTTTATATGAAATCAGTAATGTATATGGTAAAAATCATGTAGAAGAACGCTTGACGATTGCGGCTAGTGGAGCTTTACAGGAAAACAGATGGCAGAAATATCGTGTAGAAGCAGATTTCTATACGATGAAAGGTTTATTAGATGCCTTATTAGAAAGTATTGGATTTAGCGGTAATCGTGTAGTATGGAAAGAAAACACATTAGATACAACACATTTCCATCCATATCGCAGTGCAGAAGTGTATTTAGGTAAACAGCTTTTAGGTATAGTTGGACAGATTCATCCAGCAATGGAACAGAAATATGATGTTGCGACTACCGTGGCACTAGAAATTAATCTTGAAGTATTATTATCAAACAAAGCCAGCAAGGTTAAATTTACTGAAGTTAGTAAATATCCATCAGTAAGTCGTGACTTAGCATTTGTAGTAAATGAAGATGTTAAAGTTTCTGATATCATCAATAGCATTCGTAAGAATGGTAAGTTAAATAAAGAAAATATCATTCAGAATGTAGAAGTATTTGATGTATATACAGGAGAACACGTAGAAAAAGGTTATAAATCTATTGCCTTAAGTATTATCTTCCAGTCAAATGAAAGAACTTTAAAAGATGAAGATATTAATCAGATTCATGATAAGATCTTAGAAACTTTAAAAACTGAATTAAATGCACAATTACGTGCATAAAAAAGAGCTGTAGAAATGACTTTATAAAGTTGTTTCTACAGCTTCTTTTATTATGATTCACTTTTAGATGTATGCTGAAGGCGGAATATTAAGACTTGAGGTGGAGTCATTAAACGCATATCAATTTTACTTGTTCCTAAACCATTAGAAACATATAATTTAGAACCATTGATATCATATTGACCTCGGTTATATGTAGTAGCACCTTCTTCTGTATAAATTGGACCTAAAACAGGAAGATAAATCTGTCCGCCTAAGGAATGTCCTGCTAGAGCTATATCGATATATTCAAGATTAATTCCGCTTTTAGATACTGCATCAGGACAATGGGTTACTAAAATGTTAAATTCATTCTCATTTACGTTTTTCATTGCATTTTCAGGTTTTGGATCTCCATTTATTAGATTATTCAATCCAATAAGGGAAATACTGTCACTGTTCTCATTACGTAAACGAATGGCACTGTCACTTAAAACTTCAAAATCACTATCATAAAGAATTTGTGAAACTATTTTCTTCACATCTTCATTTACATTATCCTGATCACCTAATATTGCAAATTTACCGAGTGGAGCTTCAATGCTTTTTAAAATTGTGGTAATGTCTTTACTCATTTGTGAATCAGGGACATTTTTATCTGGTTCAGAGAACATGTCTCCTCCAAAAATAACGATATCTGGACTTGTTGTAGTTAATTTAGAAATCATATTGCTTAATCTTGTTTTGTCCATGAATTCATTATATTTGATATCACTGATAAATGCGATTGTGATATCATTCATGCTTTCTGGTATTTTGTTTGAAGATATGGTTTCATAAGATAAGCTTACACGATCAACAGATATATATATGGAATAAAAAAATATTCCTGCAATTACCAATGCAATACATATTAAAACAGAAACGATTTTAAGTAATTTTCTTACCATGACGACACCTCGTATTTTTTTCTAATTTTATCATAAATATTATTAGATTTCTAGTAGGGGAAAAGAAAGACAGCCTTAAGCTGTCTGTTATTACATTTCTATGCTTTGCGTACAGGGCGACGAACCTGTTTTGTATTTCTTGCGGCTAACATTGACTGCATTGCAGCTTTCGAATTGATGATAACTGGAATGACAATAGGATTACGATGAGTCTTATTGTATAAGAATGGTTCCAGAGTAGAACGTACACAGTTCTTTAAATCAGAGAATGTAGTTCTTTCTTTCATCTTTTCATTCAGAGCAGTATGCACAAGCTGTTCAGCTTCTTTTAATAAACCTTGAGAATCTTTGATAAATACGAATCCTCTGGATACAATAACTGGTCTGCATAGGACTTTGTTTTCTTTTGAATCAATTGCGATAATTGCCGCAACAAGTCCATTATCAGCCAAGATCGTACGATCCTTTAATACTGCGGTAGATACACCACTGATATCATTTCCATCAACATAAATATCATCAGCCTGAATACGTTCACCGCTTTGGAAAACAGTATGATTACGTAATACAAGAATATCTCCATTAGCACACGTAAAGATATGGTCATCTCTCATACCAGTTTCTTTTGCGGTTTCTTTATGCTGTACCAGCATTTTATATTCACCATGTACAGGCATGAAGTATTTTGGCTTAATCAGCTGCAGCATTAATTTCTGTTCCTCTTGAGAAGCATGTCCTGTTGTATGAAGGTTGCTTAAGATGGATTTTGTAAGAACATTAGCTCCAGCCTTAAATAGTTTATTGACTACCTGATTAACACTTGGGCCATTTCCTGGAATCGGGCTAGAAGAGAATACAACTGTATCGCCTGGTATAAGACGAATATAACGATGTGTTCCATTCGCAATTCTTGATAATGCAGCCAAAGGCTCTCCCTGACTACCTGTACAAACAATACATGTTTTGTTTGCAGGGGTATAAGCAAGCTGATCAGGGCTTAAGAAATGCTGTTCTCCAACTTTTATTTTACCCATTTTACGACCAATTGTTACAACATTTTCCATACTGCGTCCAAAGATAATGACTTTTCTTCCGCAAGCTACAGCAGCTTCTAAAATCTGAGATACACGATAAACATTAGAAGCAAATGTTGCGACAATTAAACGGCCATTTGTTTTCTTCATGGTATCTAGAATCTCTGCGGCCACTTTCTTTTCTGAAATAGAGAAGTCTTCAACTCCTGAATTGGTAGAATCACTTAATAATAAATCAATACCGATCTGCCCCATATAGGCCATAACCTGATAATCTGAATTTGTTCCTACTGGAGTTAAGTCAAATTTAAAATCACCGGTATGAACGATTCTTCCATTTGGGGTATTAATAAGAATTCCTAAAGAATCAGGAATAGAATGTGTAGTATTAAAAAATCCGCATGTAAAATATTGCATCTTTACGGAACTGCGATCATTGATTTCAATGATTTTAACGCTGTTCAGCATTCGTCTTTCTTCTAATTTTTTATTAATCAGCGCAACTGCAAATGCAGGCGCAAAGATTGCTTCGATATCCACAGTCTTTAATAGGAAAGGGATACCTCCAATGTGATCTTCATGACCATGTGTAATAACTAAAATTTTACGTTTACGATTATTTTTTACCAAATGATTATAATCTGGTATAACATAATCAACTCCGAGAAGATTTTCTTCAGGGAAACGAACACCAGCATCGACAATTAAAATTTCATTCTCGTGTTCAAAGCAGTACATATTTTTACCAATTTCGCCTAGTCCACCCATTGCATAAATTAGGGTATCCCCACGTTCGGTTTTTATTTTATTATAACTGTTTCTTGATTTTTCCTGATAGTTTCTCGGTGCGAACATTTTTTGATTTCGATTGTTATTCATAAATACTCCTTTCATTGTGCACCTAATTTTCTTTTATTATTATAGCATACTTTCCATAAAATAAACGCTTTTTGCTTCGAAAAATAAATTGTGCTTCATTTTAAACATAAGAAAATGCTCATTGCTGAGCATTATTCAATGACAATAGCTGTTGGATCTTCTCGCCATGGATCCAATTTGTTAATACGGTCATAAAACAGCGTTCCTGAAAAATGATCGATTTCATGCTGTAATACTATTGCTAAATAATTCTTTGCTTTAATGGTAATTTCCTGGTTTTGTAATAAATCGAAAGCTTTCACAGTAATACGTGCAGCTCTAGGGACGATGCCTTCATGTTCTTCTTCAACAGATAGGCAGCCTTCTCCATTTTTTAAATATGCACGCTGTACAGATTCTGACACGATACGAGGATTTACGAGCGCATATTCATCAACGCCATCTTCATTAGGAACGACAACTGCTAACATGCGTTTAGGTACGCCTAGCTGAATAGCCGCAATTCCTACTGCTGGGCGAAGGTTTTCTTTCTGCGCAATCTCATCATCCTGAGAATTACGGACATATGTCAACATATCCCTAAGAAATGTTTCGTCCTCTTTGCTTAGCGGTAAAGGAACGTTTTCACTTTTCGTACGTACGATAGGATCTGTATCTTTTACAATATCATCATAATTTAAACTCATATTACATGCTCCTTTTCTTACCATATTATTTTAAACGGTTTTTATGAAGAATGGAAGTGTTTTGCGAAATTATTGTGAAAAACATAAGAATATATGGTATTATAAAAGACACAGAAAAAAGAAAGGAGGACTGCCTGCCTGATTGAATTTAAGGCGGCAGAAAGTGTTATATGAGAATAAAAGATATGATCATTACTTTGAAAATGCCTAAAAAATATGACGTTTTAATACAATTGGCAGTAATTGTCTTAATTATTTTTGGAACGATGATGATCGTATCTACCAATGTAGGAAAAACGACAGAAGATCCATACATTATTCCTAAAATAATTATAAAACAAATGGTTTATATTATAATTTCTTATATATTTATGACATTTTTTGCGAATAATTTTACGATGCGACGTGCGCAGCGTTTTATTCTTCCAATTGGTCTGGCAGTCATCGTCAGTCTATTCTGCACGCAGTTTTTTGAAGGTGTATTAGGAAGCAAGGCATGGATTCGTATTCCGATTCCGGGATTAGGAGAAATGACCATACAGCCTTCAGAATTTGCCAAGGTGTTTATGGTTGTATTGATGGCTGTATTTGTGGAAATGAATGCATGGAAGAAAAATCTAACGTTTTGGCAAATTGTTCGTGTACCGGTTATTTTCTTTGGAATCATTGCGATTGCGATTTTATTTCAGCGTGACCTAGGAACCTTAGGAGTATTAAGTCTGATCTGTGCTTTCTGTTATTTTATTCCGACACATCCCAGCTTACGAAAAACACAGAGAATCCTTTGTATTCTAATGATCGTGGGCGTTTTTAGTTTGACATTTGTCATGAGTGAGCCGGTGATTAACTTTCTTAATAAAATCGAACCGCTTCAGCATGTTGCGGTACGTATCGAAAATGCTATTAATCCATTTATAGATCCACATGGGAATGGATATCAGCTGATCAATGGTCTTTATGGAATTGCTAGAAGTGGTTTCACGGGAGTAGGATTAGGAAATTCAATACAGAAGTATGGATATCTTACACAATCAGATAATGACTTTATATTGTCTATCATTGTGGAGGAATTAGGTATATTTGGATTGTTGATTGTAGTAGTTATGTATGTTGTCATTTTACAGCGTTTATTTTACTATGCCTTCCATACAAAAAGTGAAGGATACAAAATAATTCTGATTGGTACTGCAATGTATATCTTTATTCACTTTGCATTAAATGTAGGAGGAATCAGCGGTTTGATTCCATTAACTGGTGTTCCATTACTATTTATTTCTAGTGGAGGTTCTTCTTTGATGGCGATTATGACCGCAATTGGTATATCACAGGCTGTTATCTCAAGAATCAGAAGACAGGGAAGTATAACGGCAAGCAAGAAAGCAAAAAAAGAACCCTTATCATAAGGGTTCTTTCAGAAAGGGAAGAGGAGAAACAAAGATTGGGGTACAGTCATTATTGACTGCACTAATATCATGCCCAGTCTTTTCAATGTTTATACATAAGGAGTTGAATAAAATGAGAATTATTGCTGGTGAATATCGTTCGCGCAGTATTGAAGCTGTTCCAGGAAATCAAACACGTCCAACAACTGATAAAATCAAAGAAGCTATTTTTTCAAGAATAGGGCCATATTTTGATGGAGGAAATATGCTGGATTTATTTGGAGGCAGCGGGAATATGTCTTTAGAGGCTATTTCACGAGGAATCACGCATTCTTTAATTACAGATGTCGGTTACTCAGCAATTTCTACAATCAAGAAAAATGTGAAGTCATTAGGGGTAGAAAATCAGGTTACGATTTGGAAAATGGATTATCGTAAAGTGCTGAAAAAGGCAGCTGATGAACAAATGAAATTTGATTTAGTATACTTAGACCCCCCATATAAGAAACAGCAGATATTATCAATTTTAGAATTTATAGATGAACATGAATTAATGAATGAAGATGGTGATATTGTTTGCGAGAGCTTAAAAGAAGATACATTCCCTGAAACAGTAGGTTCACTGCATCAGGTGAAGGATGTAACGTATGGAATTACAAGAATTACATATTATAGAAAAAGAGGTGTTTAAATGAAAACAGCAATCTTTCCAGGAAGCTTTGATCCATTAACTAATGGACATTTAGATATTATAGAGCGAGCAAGCAGAGTATTTGATCAATTAATCGTACTAGTAATGGAGAATTCTGAGAAAAAGGCAATGTTTACTGTTGAAGAACGTATTCAGTTTCTTCAAAACAATACGCAGCATTTATCTAATGTAAGCATTGAGAGTGATTCTGGATTGACGATTGAATTTGCGAAGAAACATGAGGCAGTCGCAATGGTTCGTGGAGTACGAAGTATAAAAGATTACGAGTACGAATTAAATCTTGCAAGCATCAATGCTCAATTATCATCTGATATTGAGACAGTATTATTATATGCTAAAGCTGAATATGCTTTTATATCTAGTTCGATGATCAAAGAGTTTGTGAAATATAAACAGGATGTTCAGGCATATGTACCACAAGATGTGGCTTATGCATTATGTGATAAGTAGATATTTTAAGGAAAAATTCAGATACATATGAGTAGAATAATGATATAATAAAGACATTGTTGAGAAAGGGAGTAGTGTATGGCATCAGCGCATTTTAGACCACCGACCAAGGAGTCGTTTAAAAATAAATGTATTACTTCTATGACTATGCTGATTATTATTGTTAGTTTATATGTTACCTGTTATATGTTATTCTTTCGTACGGTAGAAGTTGATGTGACTAAAGATGCAGTTATCGAATATCGTGGAGAAGATGGAGCAGGGACAGTACGTGTCTTAAATCGAAATCAAAACTATAATCAGCGAATTCAGGAATTTATGGATTCTATAACCTATGAAGTAAAACCAAGTGAAAATTTAAAAAATGGCGATCAGATCACTATTCAAGCAGAATATGATGAGACATTAGCTAGGCGATATCATATAAAGCCTGTTGCTTCTGAAAGAGTTGTAGAGGTAGCTGATCTGCCAGAACGTTTCAATAATGTAAATGAGATACCACAAAGTTTTTTAGATACCTTAAATGAACGAAGCCTAAGTTATCTTGATAATAATATGGATTCTATCCTAACAGAAGACTTTACAGCATTCTCTATTCACTCACAGCCTGTTTTAACTGAACAGAAATTAATGTATCGTGTGTTTTTAGATAGTAAAAATGAAGATGAGCAGGATCGTATTATTGATGTTTTTGAGATTAGTGCAAAAGGTGAAGTGAATACCTCAAGCAGTAAAGAAACTTTAAAAGAGTCGGAAGCTACAATATATTATATGATTACTTATAATGGAGTTACAAATTCCTTAACAGTTCTTGATGAACATATTTATGGTGAAAAGCTAATAACGAAAAGCTCTGTTGATTTAAACAATGAGAAAACATTTATGGATTATATGAATAGAAAATATAAATCTTCTTATGATTTATATCAGATGGATATATCAAAGACAGAATAAAACCCGCAGGTGTGCGGGTTTTATTTTAGCAATTCAGCAAGTTCTTCTAAATTCTGTTTTTCACTTTCTTTAAATTCAATGACACAGGCATCATCTTCAGAATAACGTGGAATTAGATGAACATGAAAATGCATGACAGTCTGTCCAGCGACTTCATTTACATTGGATAAGATGTTCATTCCTTTTGCCTGTGTACGTTCCATAATACGTTTAGAAAGCATTTGAGCAACTTCCATGACATGTTTTAATACATCTGTATCACAAGTCATAAAGTTTTCTGTATGCTGTTTTGGAATGACTAATACATGTCCTTTTGTGACTTGTGAAATATCTAGGATTGCCATAACAGTATCATCTTCATATATGATATTAGATGGAATCTCTCTTTGAATAATACTGCAGAATATACACATACTATCCTTCCTTTCTGTTATCATTATATCAGAAATAAGGGGTAAGAAAAAGAGCGAAAATCGCTCTTAGTCCTGTACGATGTATGATTCATTAATAGACTTAATTCCATCATATACATCTTTATCATAGATTGTAAAGTCATATTTTTTCAAATAATAAGCTGTTGCGGCTGATTCAATATTGCTGGAAGCATCTTCTACAATTTTATTGATTGCTTCTTCTTCATATTCATCGGTAGTGATGTTTGTGATATTTACTACATAATATTTAGAATTAGTAGTATCTTCAATTACACTGTCCACAACACCTGTTTTATTAGTTGATTTGATTTTATCAAATACAGCAGTAGGTAAGCCGCTTTCAGAAGTATATAAAGCTTCTTTGCCATCGTATGTGGTTGTAGTTCCATATTCCTTTACAACAGATGCAAAAGAATCGCCATCATTTAATGCTGCTAATGCAGATTTTGCTTTGTCTTCAGAATCAGCTTCTAAAACCTGTGCTTTGAAAGGATAATATGTTGAGAAAACGGATTCTTCCTTTTCTTTTACATATTTTTTATTAAGTTCTGTCTGTTTTAAAGAAGGATAAATTGCTTTTTCTTTATAGTCATCTAAATCGTTATATCCAAATTGTGCTAACGTGCTTTCTAATTCATCACCGTAAATACCCTTTAAAGATTTAACCTGTGATTCACTTTCTTTTTCCATGGCTTCAGTTACTTTAATACCTTCTTTATCATAAATCTTATTTTTAATCAGATTTAATGTTTCGTTTCCTCCGCCAGTTGCTTTAATCAGCTGATAAATATCGTCGTTTGTAATTTTCTCGCCTTCTACAGTAATTAATGCTTCGCTTCCATTAGAGATTTCAGCGGTTGCATCTTTACATCCTGCCAAAGTAAAGAGCATCATAGCAGCGAGCAGTCCACATATTTTTTTCATGTTGCTAGTCCTCCTATTCTTCTACTTTCAGGATGTCCATAATCTGATTTTTTACATCATCATTTGCATATTGGATATCTAGTTTTTCACTTGCTTCTAATAGATAAGTGTTAAATAAGTTTTCAGTCTGATTAGCAATTGCCTCATATAAAGAATCTTTTGCTTTTTCACTCTTCATAATCGCATCTTTGTCAGTTTCTTCTACTAGGATCAAATGCCATCCGCTATAAGAATCATTACTTTCTTTTACCCATTCACTTGTTTCTCCGGCTTTTAATTTGAAGGCTGCTTCTTTAAAGCTGTCCACATAGCTGGTTTTATCGTCCATATAACCTAAATAACCGCCATTTGGTTTGCTAGCTTCATCGTCGCTGTATTCTTTTGCTACATCCGCAAAACTAGTTCCATCTTTTAATGCTTTCTCAATCTTATCTACCTTTTCTTTTTCTTCATCAGTCGGATTATCTACATCTTCCATTTTTACTAAAATGTGAGAAACTGTACGAGATTTACCTTCCTTATAAATTGGAGTAAATAGCTCTTCAAGGTGGGCAGAAATGTAATCGTTCTGCATTTTATTCATTTTTGCGACCATTAAGCAGTATTCAGATAATTCATCTTCTTCATATCCATACTGAGCTATCTGCTGTGTGATCAATGTATTAACATCAGTGCCATAGCTGGAAGCCTGTGATTCCATGTAAGCAGTAAAGTTTGTTTCATAAGTCTCTGCTTCTTCTTTTAGTTCATCTGTTGTTTCTACACTTTGATTAATTACAGCTGTCTGAAATTTCATAAATAGCATATTTTTCCCATATGTTTTATTTAAACTTTCATACAGCTCATCTGCTGTAATGTTTTCATTATCTTTAAGTCCTGCAACAATATCCTGTCCATCAACACTTTTGCCAGGGAGTTTATCCTTGTTAGTGTCGTAAACACAGAATACCGCAAAACCGATAAAGATAATAGCAATCAGTACAACAAACCATTGCTTTTTCAATATCTTGATCATAATGTCCTCCTAAGTGAATACTGTAATATTATAATTTATTTATTGATGGAATGCAATTTTTTCAGGGCTAAGTAGGCGAACTTAAGGGAAAATTCAGATAACATTCACATTATGATTTCCTATGAATATAATATGAAATAAAGGAAAACAATCGTTTGAATTGTGAATTATATAAAAATTTGGTAGAATAATAAGCGAGTGAAAGGATGATATATATGAGTTGTTTACGTATCAATGATTTACACGTTGATGTAGATGGAAAAGAAATCTTAAAGGGACTTACCCTTGAAATACATAGCGGAGAAACCCATGCTTTAATGGGACCTAACGGAAATGGTAAATCCACACTTCTGGCAGCCATCATGGGAAATCCAAAATTCCATGTTTCTAAAGGAAGCATAACACTGGATGGAAAAGACGTTTTGTCTATGGAAGTAGATGAAAGAAGTAAGGCTGGTTTATTCTTAGGAATGCAATATCCTAGCGAAGTAAGTGGTGTTACGAATTCAGATTTCTTACGTGCTGCGATCAATGCGCGAAAAGAACGTCCAATTCCTCTATTTACCTTCATCAAGGAAATGGAAAAGACTATTAAAGAATTACAGATGAAAGATGATCTTGCTCATCGCTTTTTAAATGAAGGCTTTTCCGGCGGAGAAAAGAAACGAAATGAAATCGTACAGATGAAACTGCTGAAGCCAACATTCAGTATGTTAGATGAAATAGATTCAGGTTTAGATGTCGATGCGTTAAAAATCGTAGCTGATGCGGTAAAATCAATGCAGGAAGAACAGGATATGGGATTGATCATCGTATCTCACTATGCTCGTTTTTATGATTTACTAAAACCGACTCATGCTCATGTTCTAGTTGATGGACGTATCGTTGTTAGCGGCGGTAGTGAACTAGTAGAAAAAATTGATTCACAAGGGTATGACTGGATCGAAAAGGAATATGATGTTCAAGTTGTGAAAGAAGAAGAAAAGAAAGTTGAATTATTAGGCTCCTGCGGTGCCAGCAAGGGGGCGTAGGAATGGAATATAACATTCAAAACGGCTTTGAAAAACGATTGCTGGATACAGGAAAAGAGAATTCTATGATTCTCCATGTACCGGCAAATACACATGCTTCCTTGCTTGTGAACTATCAGGGTGAGGGAAATAGCTTAGCGATTGAGCTAAAGCTGGAAGAACATAGTTCACTTACTATCATGTTTAAAAATGAGGGTATTAAGAATATCCATGTACAAATGAAAGCTGATATCTATAAAGATGCTTCTTTGACTGCGGCATTCTGTGAGTTAAATCCAGGTTCTACTAAAGCAGATATAAGAGTTAGTCTGTTGGAAACTGGGGCTTATGCGATGCTAAGAAGTGCATGTATCGTAAAGGATAAAAAAGATTTTACAATGCAATGTGATCATATGGCACCTCATACACAAGGTTTTATGGAAAACTACGCGGTAGTAGAAACATCTGCGGCATATCGTATGGAAGCTACTGGTAAAATCATAAAAGGTGCTTATGAAAGCAATTCTCATCAGAAAACCAGAGTTCTTACAATGAGCGAAGAACATAACAGTGAAGTTATACCTGTTTTATTAATTGATGAAAATGATGTAAAGGCAAGTCATGCGACAACAGTAGGACAGCCTGATGAAAATCAGTTATATTACTTACAGACGCGTGGACTTTCACGTACACAGGCATTAGGACTTTTGACTGTTGGCTATATTATGCCAATTGCAGAATTATTTGATGATGAAGAAATCCGTAATGAAATGAAGAACGAAATTGAAACGAAGGTGGGTTTACATGCTTGATAATGCACGGATTCGTAAAGATTTTCCAATGCTTACAAAAACAATGCAGTCACATCCTTTAGTATATTTAGATAGCGGCGCTACAACGCTAAAACCACGCTGTGTTATTGATGCTGTTGTTGATTATTATGAAAATTATGGAGCTAATGCACATCGCGGAGATTATGATCTAAGCTTTGAAGTTGATCAGGTGTATGAAGCAACAAGAAAAGAAGTTGCCCAATTTCTTCATGCTGCAGATGAAAGAGAAATCGTTTATACAAGTGGTGCTAGTGCGGGTTTAAATCTTGTTGCGCAAGGATTTGGGAGAAAATTCCTAAAAGAAGGAGATATCATTCTAACAACTGTTGCGGAACATGCTTCCTGTGTACTGCCATGGATGAAGGTAGCTCAGGAAACAGGAGCACAGATTGAATATATCCCTTTAAATGAAGAGGGAAAGGTAACTGTGGAAGCAGTTGCGTCAATGATGAATGAGCATGTAAAGGTAATTGCTTTAGCACATATTAGTAATGTATTAGGATATATTTCTCCTATCAAAGAAATATGCAGCCTGGCACATCAATATGGAGCTGTTGTGGTTGTAGATGGGGCACAGAGTGTTCCACATATACCAATCAATGTGCAGGACTTAGATTGTGATTTTCTTGCATTTTCCGCCCATAAAATGTGTGGACCAACAGGCATAGGTATACTCTATGGAAAATATGAATTATTAGATGCAATGGATCCATTGTATTTAGGTGGAGACAGCAATGCTCGTTTTGATATGTGCGGCAATATTCAATTGAAACATGTTCCTTATAAATTTGAGAGCGGAACACAACCAATTGAAGGCATCTTTGGGTTAAGAGCTGCACTTTCCTACATTATTTCTATTGGATTAGAAAATATACATGCATGGGAAATGCAGTTACATGCATATGCGATAAAGGAATTGCAGAAAATGGATCACATTGAAGTATATAATCCAAACAATGATACAGGTATTATTACATTCAATGTAAAAAAAGTATTTGCACAGGATGCAGCTTCCTTCTTTAATGCCAATGGTATTGCGGTAAGAAGCGGTCAGCACTGTGCTAAACTATTAAATTCTATGCTAGATACAAGTGCGACGATACGAGCAAGCTTTTATTTATACACATCTTATGAAGATGTTGATCGATTCTTAGATGTATGTCGCAAGGCAACGATGGAAGCTTGTCTAGATATCTTTTTTTAGGAGGGACAGCTATGAGTGATATGTTAAAAGATCCAATGATCCTTCGTTCTATTATCATGGATCATTATGAATATCCACGAAATCACGAACTTACAGAGGAAAGTGATTATCAAAAGAAACACATGGCGAGTGAATCTTGTATTGATGATATCTATGTACAAACCAAAATTCAGAATGGTGTTGTAGAAGATATTCGTTTTGATGGAGTTGCATGTACAATCTCTACTGCTTCTACATCTATCATGAGTGAGCTTTTGAAAGGTAAAACAATAGACGAAGCGAAAGAAATTATTGCGAATTATTATAAAATGATCGATCAGAAAGAATATGATGAAGAGTTATTAGAAGAAGCCATTGCATTTCACAATGTAGGAAGCCAGGCCAATCGTATTAAATGTGCTACGATTGGCTGGAAGGCAATGGAAGAAATGATCGAGGAAAGTGAGGAACATCATGAGTGAAAACAAGATTCCTGTAAATGAAGAATATAAATATGGTTTTCACGATGAAGATGTCAGTATTTATAATACAGGAAAAGGATTAAATAGAGATACGATTCTAGCAATTTCAAAAATAAAAAATGAACCAGAATGGATGCTGGAATATCGTCTGAAGGCCTTTGAACAGTTTGAAAAGATGCCAATTCAGACATGGGGACCTGATGTAACTGACCTTGATTTTGATGATTATACATATTATATTAAACCAAGTGATAGAACTGAAAAAAGCTGGGATGACGTTCCTGAGACAATTAAAGAAACATTTGACCGCTTAGGTATTCCTGAAGCAGAAAAAGAGTTTCTAGCGGGTGTTACTACTCAGTATGATTCTGAGGCAGTTTATCACAATATGCTGGAAGAGGTAGAATCTAAAGGTGTTATCTTTTTAGATACCGATACGGCTTTGAAAAAACATCCGGATTTATTCCGTAAATACTTTGGAACATTAGTTCCTTATACGGATAATAAATTTGCGGCATTAAACAGCTGTGTATGGAGTGGAGGCAGTTTTATCTATGTACCGAAAGGGGTAAAACTAGAAAAACCTTTACAGTCTTATTTCCGTATCAATACTGAGCGAATGGGACAGTTTGAACGCACTTTGATCATTGTGGATGAAGGTGCAGATGTTCATTATGTAGAAGGATGTACAGCACCTACTTATTCAAAGGACTCTTTACATGCTGCAGTTGTGGAAATCTTTGTCCATAAAAATGCACGCTGCCGTTATTCAACTGTACAGAACTGGAGTGACAATATCATTAATCTAGTTACAAAACGTGCAAAAGTAATGGAAAATGGCAGTATGGAATGGATTGATGGAAACATTGGTTCTCAGACAAATATGAAATATCCTGCTTGTATCCTAGCAGAACCATATGCGAAGGGAACATGTATTTCTATTGCAGTTGCAGGGAAGAATCAGATTCAGGACGCTGGAGCTAAAATGATTCATCTTGCACCGCATACATATAGTAATATTGTTTCTAAGTCTGTATCTCGTAATGGAGGAGAAGTAAACTATCGTGGACTTGTCCATCATGGCAAGAATGCAGCTTTTGCGAAGAGTAAGGTTGAATGTGATACCTTGATATTAGATAAAGAATCAAGAAGTGATACGATTCCTACTAATATTTCAAAAAATATGACTTCACAGATTGAACATGAAGCGACAGTTTCAAACATCAGTGAGGAACAATTATTTTACCTGATGAGTAGAGGATTGAGTCGCAGCGCTGCAACGGAAATGATCGTTATGGGGTTCTTAGAACCATTTACTCGTGAACTTCCTATGGAATATGCAGTAGAACTAAACCAGCTATTAAAGCTGGATATGAGTGATTCTATTGGATAATATCAGAAAACTTGTCTTAGCTAGAAGAAATGCACTCTCTAGAGAAGAAATAGAAGAGAAAAGCAAGAAAATCTGTGAAAAAATACAGCCTTATCTCCATGGGAATGTAGCAGCTTATAACGCTATTGATAGTGAAGCAGACTTAGGTTATCTCTCACTTAAAGAAGTGCAGCTATGCCTTCCTGTTTGTACTAAGACAGATATGACATTTCATATTGTGGATCAATATACGAAATATCAACAAAGTCATTATGGAATCTTAGAACCAGTAAATGCAGAGATAATTGATGGTAAAGATATAGATGTGTTTTTAGTTCCTATGGTTGCCTTTGATGAAAGATGTAATCGTATGGGACATGGAAAAGGTTACTATGATCGATATTTAGCTTTGACAAGAGGACTAAAAATAGGTGTGGCATTTGAATGTCAGAAAGACATCTTACAGCTACACGCTTACGATATCGCAATGGATATTGTAATTACAGAAGAAAATATATACAAAAAGGCAACTGTGGAATAATCAGTTGTCTTTTATATAAATAAAAAATATAACGCAAAGATATATGAAAATACATAAAAGCGTTATATGGGCATGAAGAAGTATAGGGATTGTGGAAATGTATAAAAATAGTAAAATGTCAAAAACAATTATGCAACGATATAAGAAAACGATTGTTTTAGGTGATTCAGTAGTAGAGTCAATTTTAGATTATCATCTTCTAAGCAGACATCAAGTAGTCGCAAGAAGAAATAGAAATATATACCAGATCTTTGGTGATTTATTATTAACGGTTTCTTATGAGCCGTCCTGTGTTTTTATGATGTATGGAAAAAGAGACCTTGTTAATTTTGAGGGAAATGTAAGTTCTTTTATCAATTATTATAAAGAGGCAATTACGTATTTACAAGTTGAACTTCCAGAAGTTCAGATATTTGTAAATTCTATTTTACCATCTAGAAAAGATATCATGGATTATTATGGAGGATTTCATAAATTAGATCAATTCAATTCAGCATTAAAATATATGTGTAGAGAAATGCATATTAATTTTATTGATAATTCTAAATTAGTGAATTGGACAGAGGATATGTTTGAATATGATGGTCATTATCCTTCTTATTCCTTTTATGTTAAATGGCTGGAATATATGGCTGATTCAGCTGGTTTATAAGAAAAACCAATGTGCATTTATTTACACATTGGTTTTTCTTTTACTTCAGATAGATTGATAAAATATTTTTTAATTCATCTGGATAATTTGTTAACCAGTTTTCATAATCTGTATCATGATTTTCTACTGCCTGTGCAATAGCAGATAAGAATAAGCATAGATCTTCTTCTAAGATACATCCTTTTACACCTCCGAAACGTTCCTGATAAAGCGCATCGCAGCCTGATAGTGATAGATGAAAAGCCGGATATGGTTTTTTATCAATTACTTTTACAGTGCCCTGAAATCCTATCTGACCAATCTGATTCGTACCACACGAACTAGGACAGCCGGATATGAATATTTTAGGCAGGGAATGATCTTTATAGTTTTTCTTTCGCATATAATGAATTGCTTCTTTTAATACGCCTTGAGAATCACGTAAACCTACTTGACATGTTGTTGAGCCAATACATGCGGTACTTTCTTCAAAACGATTTCTAGCACCATCTTCTGTAATAGAAAGAATTTGTTTTGTCTCCTCTTCGTTGCAGTTTATAATATACATTCCTTGTTGAGGAGTTAATCGTATTTCTACATCTTCCATAGGTTCAATACAATGATACAGCTCTTCTAACTTCAATGGGGATATACTGCCTCCAAGAGGATGGTAATAAACTGAAAATAACCCTTCCTGTTTCTGCTTGATCAAACGACGATGTGTAAGATCGGATGGTTTTCCTACCTTTGATATAGTAGTTTCGTTTACTTCAATATCTAAATTTTGACCTGCTAATGCACGCTCTAATCTAGTTTGGAAAACTTTTATAAAATCTTCACCTAATGTTTCCTGCATATAACGTGTTCTGGCCTTAGCGCGATTTTCATAATTTCCAAATTCCATAAACATTAAGATCATTGTTGATACATAATACAAGATCTTACTTGGATCAACATGATCTCCAACACATACACCCATGCGAGGATTATTTCCTAATCCGCCTGCACAATATACTTGAAAAGTATGGTCATCATTAGCAATAAATCCTAAATCACGAAATGTCGCATGTGTTTCGTTTTTAATAGAGTTATTGAAAGCTACTTTTAATTTACGAGGTAGGGTATATTTATTGACGATAGATAACAGATATTCTCCTGTAAGCTTTGCATAAGGCATGATATCAAATGGTTCTTTTGGATCAGTACCGCTTAATGGTGAGCACATGACATTACGAGGGAAATCACCGCCTCCGCCACGACATACGATATCATGATCTAATGCTTCTTCCATGATAACAGGAACCTGCATGCCACTTAAATCATGAAGCTGAATTGTTTGACATGTAGTAATATGTACTCTCGATATATTATGCTTACGAACGGTATCACATACAAATTTTAATTTTTCCTTTGTTATAATACCTTGATTCATACGAAGTCTTAGCATAAAGCTGCTGGCACCACGCTGTGCATAGCTTCCAAAACTTCCTGAATAGCCCTTAAATTCCTTCACATTTAATTCTTTGTCTAAGAAACGCTGTGTTTGTGTACGGAAATCATTGATTTCCGCGCGTAATTCATTTTTTAATTCCTGATTCATAAGCCTCTCCTTTATAATTTCGCATATAACATACTAACATAAAACAGATATACAAACAATTCATTTAATATTATATATCTATAAATAATGCTTATATACAATTAGAGAATTCAAAATTTTTGTATTTTAGACATATGACCATACTATTTCCATATACTTTAGTGAGGTAGATGCTGATGAAAAAAATATTAATGCTGTTACTTACGCTATGCATAGGATTTCTTCCTAGTACAATATTAGCAGAAGAAAAAGAGAATAATTCCACTATGGATCTTGCTCCTAATGCAGAAGCGGCTTATTTAATGGAGTATACAACAGGAAAAGTGATTTATGCGAAAAAAGAGAAGGAGAAGCTATATCCTGCCAGCATGACTAAGATGATGGGGTTATTGCTGATTTATGAAGCTCTTCATAATAATCGGCTTTCCATGGATGATATGGTCAGTACAAGTGAATATGCGGCAAGTATGGGAGGAAGTCAGGTTTATCTAGAACCTGGAGAAACCATGAGTGTAAGCGATATGATAAAAGCAATCTGTATTGCGAGTGCTAATGATGCCATGGTTGCGATGGGAGAAAAACTTGCAGGTAGCAATGATCATTTTGTTTCTATGATGAATGAAAAAGCAAAAGAATTGAAGCTGGAAAATACGCATTTTGTCAATGCGACAGGACTGCATGATGCAGAACATTATTCTTCTGCAAAAGATATGGCAATCATATCACAGGCTTTAATTAGAGAAGGGAAAGATGATTTACTGTCAATTACATCTACTTATGATGCATACATTCGTGAAGATACAGATAATAAATTCTGGCTTGTAAATACGAATAAACTATTAAAACAGTATGAAGGAGTAGATGGATTAAAGACAGGATATACAACAGAAGCTTTGTCTTGTGTAAGTGTAACCGCAAAGAAAAAAGATCTACGTCTGATTGCTGTTGTGATGAAAGAACCAAATAGTAAACAGCGTAATGCGGAAATAAAACAAATGCTGGATTATGGCTTCTCCCAATATGATCAGGGCTTATTATATCCTAAAGGAACAAAACTTGAGACGTATACAATAGAAAATGGAAAACCATCAAAGGTTAATCTGATAACCTTAGAAGATGTAGTTTATGTGTTTGAAAAGGGAAGTGAACCAAAAGAAAAAAACAAAGAGTTAACGATCAGTAAAAAATCACCTCCTTACACCGCTAAAGAAGCAATCGGTACAGTAAAAATTACAATGAGTGATGGATATACAATGGAAGTCGATATTGGAGTTGATAAGGATGTTGCTTTATTAAGCTTTTTAGATATCTTTAAAAAGGCTATAGCTGATACTTTTGGTTAAAATACAGATTCTGGCATAAAAATTATGTATCGTAGCATAAAATAAGCATACACTAACAAAAGAAAAGAGGGATTTTTATGTCAGTTATTCTATGGATTATCGGTATAGGATTTATCTTCTTTGTATTAATGATTTTGTATGCTATGTGCAAAGTAAGCGGTGATGCGGATGATTATGCAGGATATATGGAAGAATATAGTCAGGATTTAGATGAACAGATATATGAGAAAGAGGAATGACTCTTTCTTTTTTTGTCGAACAAAAGGAGACTTTGTCGAATATCCCCAAAATCAAAATAAAACATGATACTATGTGGGCGGAGGGATATAGATATGAAACATCAATATATTGACGGTGTACTGTATTTTTATTTCTATGGAGATTTAGATAATCTTACAGTATGCAACTTAAAACAGATTTGTATAGAATTAATTGAAACATATCGGCCAAAGGTCGTTAAACTAGATTTTGAAGAAGTCACTTTTGTAGATAGTACGGGTATCGGATTTGTATTGGCTAGATATAAACAGCTTTCAAAGATGCAGGCAGAATTGTTTTTATGCAATCTATCAAAGGCAAATCAGACATTATTTAATATGTCGGGTATCTTTCAAATCATAAAGCATGAAAGAAATGAGGTAAAACTATGAATACGATGAAGCTGGAATTTAAAAGCCGTTTAGAAAATGAAGCGTTTGCCCGTACAAGTGCAGTAGCATTTTTAATGCCTTTGAACCTAGATATGGAATCTATTATGGAAATAAAAACAATGTTAGCAGAAGCTATTGTCAATGCAATGATTCATGGTTATGAAAGTAGAGAAGATGAAACAATCGTATTATGTATTTCTTATGATGAAGAAACAATATATATGAGTATTAGTGATAGCGGGTGTGGTATTGATGATTTGGCGCAGGCACTTCAGCCAATGTATACGAGTAAACAGCATATGGAAAGAAGTGGTATGGGAATGACCATTATGCAGACCTTTGCGGATGAATTTCATATTGATTCTCAGCAGGGAATGGGAACAGTGGTAACCATTCGAAAGAGAATCCGACATGGAAAAGACACTAAACAATGAAGAGTTGATCGATCGAATTCGATTAGGTGATGAAGAAGCCAAAAGTATTTTTGTGAAACAGAATAGTCCATTAGTATATTCTATTGTACATCGTTTTGGCAGACAAAGAGCTAGTAAGGAAGATTTGTTTCAGATTGGCTGTGTTGGATTAATGAAAGCATTGAATAATTTTGATACTAGTTATGAAGTAAAATTCTCTACTTATGCAGTTCCTATTATCATGGGAGAAATTAAACGATTTTTTCGAGATGATGGTAGTATTCGCATATCAAGGAGTTTAAAAGAGGGTTATTTACAAATGATCAAGGTAAAGGAAATGCTTCAGCAGAAATGGAACAAAGAAGTTACATATCAGGATATTGCGAATGAAATGCAGATTGAGGTTTATGATGTCATTTTAGCTTTTGAAGCTAACCAGTTCTTATACTCACTTGATGAAACAATTTATCAGAATGATGGTTCACCAATTATATTGGAAGATAAAATATCTAATCCTAAAGAAGAAGATGTAGTATTAAAGCTTTCACTTAAAGATGAAATTACAAAGTTGGATCAGCGAGAACAGTTATTATTATATTATCGTTATGATTTATCAATGAAACAAGATGAAATCGCAAAGAAATTACATATCTCACAGGTACAGGTAAGTAGATTAGAGAAAAAAATCATACAGAAACTAAAAGAGCGTCTGGTTATTGTCTGACGTTTTTTTCTAGAAATGTCTGAATAACTAGCAAATTTGGAAAGTTTAGCTGGTAGAAATTCTATCTATATAATTTTATAATTATGGTAACAAAAGATAAGGAGTGTTAACAACATGAGTCTAGGACATAGTTTATTTCAAGCAAGGAAGAAATGTGGCTTATCACAAGAAACAGTTGCAGAAAAACTAGGAGTAAGCAGACAGACAATTTCTAAATGGGAGACAGATGAGACTATTCCAGATATTTATCAATCAAAGAAAATGGCAATGCTGTATAAAGTAAGTTTAGATGAATTAATTGATTATGACGTAGATGTAAAAGAAATACAGGAAATGATTGATAAAACGAAGGAAGAAGTAGAGGAAAAAATCAATTGGACAAATGTCTGGGGTAAAAAATATCCAATCCTGATATCTTATCAGAAAGAAGTCAATGCTGAATATTATGCACAAACCATAAGTGATTTACTAGATCAATTGAAGCAGGAATATCACTATAATGAACAAGATGCGATGTTAGTATTAAAAGATATATTATATCAGGTATGGAAATATCGAAAGAAAAACAATAAATAGATATAATGTAGCTTCATTCAGCTGCATTTTTAATATATCAGATATCATTAAATCTAACAGTTTATAGACAATTATCAAAGAAATATTAACCTTTCATAGGCGTTCTTGTGCATAATATCGAAATATGGTATAATATCGTTTCGAAAGATAGGATGTGTTAATATGCCCCTTTCCAAATTTCATGTAATGAGTGATGATGAAATAGCATCTCTGCATTTAGAATTGGCAGATAATTATTTTAATTATGAACTATACAAGACTGCTTTTGAAGATGATGATAAAAGGAAACAAGCATTAGAATACATGTTTCGTCACTTCATAAAAGCAATTAAGCCATACTGTTATTTTCTAATGGATCGTAAAGAAACAGCGAGTGTTATGGTGGTATGGGATTCCACCTTGGAAAGACCAATTAAATATCATTTACAGCTTTTATGGATGAATCTGAAGATATTTCCTATGCTGTTTCAGCTTCATTCAATAAAAACTATGAAACATGTAATATCCTGTTGGGATTTATTTACTAGCAGATGGAGATATGAGTTCGTAAAGCATGATTATTTACATCTTGAATTATTTTTCACAAAAAAGGATAAACGAGGACAGGGTATAGGCAGTGAAATGTTAATGGCATTAGTGGAATATGCGGAGATAGTTGGAAAGGATTTGACTGTTGAGGTGCATCATAAAGAATACATACCCTTATGTAAGCGAGCAGGTTTTCATTTAATGAGCGAAATATCTCATTCTGATTATGAGCTTCATCAATATAATTTTATGAAGAAATGTAAAGGAAAGGAAAAGGAATAATATGAATAATAAACATCGTGTTCAGAATTTTTGGAAATATTTTTTGACCGTACAGGAAGAACTGGAAATTTCTTTAAAAGAAGGTAATCGTCATGAATATGAACATATTTTACAGGATTTGAATAGCCGTCTAGCAACAGTATGTGGCTGTAAGATAGAAGTTGAGATGAGTGAGACGGGATTCTTTGAGATGACATTTGCGACTGGAGGAGATAAAACTGCCCAGTTATGCAGTGCATTATTGAAAAAAGATGCCCCAAAACAGTTAAGTGAAAATTGGATCATCAACGCCTTTCGTCCACCATTAAGTGAAAAAGCAATGCATAGTTATGTCGATATTAAAGGTAAACATGTTTCTGGTGCTGACTTTAAGGTTTATTATACAATTGAAGAGGAGTCTAAAACTTTAGCATTAGAGATTTATTGTGAGGCTTTAAAAGAGTTAAATGAAACACAGAAGGAACAGATTACTGCTTATATGTTAGAGCTATTCATTGGAGAATTAGAATTTGAAGCACGTATTTCTAGTGTGAAGATTCTTGATGAACCTAGCACAAATGAAAATGTATGTCTGTTACCTAATTTATATGAAGATTTATGTGATATCATTGTTGATAACGATTGGGTAGAATATCATGATCCATTATCTATATACATGGCTTATAAACTAGATGAAAAACCGGTAAGTGAGACATTGCGTAAAGATATGAAATTAATTGTTACTACAAATCCTCAATTACAGGAAGAAGTTCTAAATAAGGAATATATGACTTGTAAGGATTTTGCGGATAAGGGTGGAGAATACGGCTATCTTTATTATGAAAAATTATATGAGGATGAAAAAGAAGCTTTAGTACGTCAGCAATTAGAAAAGGAAATCAATGATTTGTTGTATCCGATGTCAATCGCAAGAACAATGGGAGGAGCTATTGGTATTTATTACTCTTATATTGATGTAGCCATTTTTGATATTGACGGCTTTAAGATTGCTTTAGAGAAATTAAATGAAAAATTGAAATTTAAGATTTACTATCATCCATTTTTAGAAGCTTAACATGTGTTTGATACGCATGTTTTTTTTCTTTAATAAACATAGTTCTCTGAAATCTTTCATAGACTATATTAGGTGATAGAAATGTTTACAACATTAATCGAAGTTTTATCTAATGTATTTTGTTATGTAGGTTTTATTCGGAGTAATACTTTTCTTCAGCCTTTGAATTCAGAAGATGAAGCAGCCTGTATAGCTTTATTGAAAGATAAAGATGAAGAATCCAGAAATAAGCTAATTGAACATAATCTGCGTCTGGTAGCTCATATCGTAAAGAAATACGATATAAAAAAAGAGCAAGTGGAGGATTTAATCAGTATAGGTACAATAGGATTAATTAAGGCAGTAGATTCCTTTAAGCCTGAAAAAGGGCATAAACTAACAACTTATGCATCAAGATGTATTGAGAATGAAATATTAATGTATTTGAGAAGCAGTAAGAATTATTTTCAGAATGTATCTTTGAATGACCCTATCGCAACAGATAAAGATGGCAGTGAAATTACATTGATTGATGCGATTGCTTCACCGGAAGATAGTACGGTCATTGATGAAATGATGAAAAAAGATCGTATTGCTCGATTGAAAGAATATATTCATATTTTAGATGAACGAGAAATGGAAATCATCACAAAACGATTTGGCTTATATGGAGAAGAAGAGAAAACGCAAAGAGAAATTGCAAGACAGCTTCATATATCAAGGTCATATGTTTCGCGTATTGAAAAAAGAGCATTTATGAAGCTCTATCGTGAATTTCAAAAAGAAGAGAAAAGGAAAGAACGTAGTTTAAAGTCATCATAAAAAAAGCCAATATGGCTTTTATTTATGCTTCTAATAGATAAGCGTATAGTAATTGCGCTGTTTGTACAATACTAGAGATATGACAGCGTTCCATTCCATGAGAGGCGAAACATCCCATTCCAAATGCAGCTGCATATACATTGTTTCCAGCCCGAATTGCGGCACTGGCATCAGTACCATAATGGTAGAATACATCGACACTATAATCAATATTATGTAGTTTTGCCAATTGGATAAGACGAGTAGTTAATGCACGATCATATGGAGTATAGTTATCCTTAGCACATATACTTACTTTTGTTTCGCTTCCATTATAGTCTGGTCCAATAAGACCAATGTCTAAAGCTATGTATTCACTGACTTCACTTGGAAGGTAAGCTCCACCATGTCCGATTTCTTCATATAAAGGAAAGGCGAATAATGTTGTATATTTTGGCTTTCTTCCTGTTTTCTTTAGATCTTCTAACACTGCAAATACAGCCGCAACTGCTGCTTTATCATCAATAAAGCGCGATTTAATGAATCCGCTCTTCGTGAAGTGATAATCAGGATCAATAGAAATGATGTCTCCATGTTCAATTCCTAAAGCACGTACTTCTTCAGCTGATGAAACTAATTCATCAAGCACAACCATCATATTTGCTTCTTCACGAACTGCGCTTCTTGCTTCATCAAATACATGAGTAGAATGAGCTGTACATGCAATCAAGCCAGTATAGTAAGAACCATCACGTGTATGAATTTTAACACTACAGCCTTCAAGGTTATTATAGTTGATGCCTCCTAAATTTCTTAGTGCCAATGTACCGTTATCATTAATATGACGTACCATTAAACCAATGGTATCAAGATGAGCTCCTATACATATACATTTACTAGTATCGCTTCCTTCTACACGAATATAAGCAGTACGTTTTCGATCATAGCTAATTGTATATCCAAATCGCTCAGCTAATTGTTCCATCAATGGATGAATTTCATCATAATAACTAACAGGACTAGGTGTTTCTATTAGTGTTCTAGTTATCTCTTCAATTGTTTTTTCATTTACATGATAAGTCATAAATCTACTTTCTCCTCTCTTTCTTGTTATATTTTATCAAAAAATGAAAGTATTTACAAACCAAATCAAAAATGAAAATAAGATACTTAAGATTTTCATAATTTTATTTACAATAGTGGATTTGTACTTGTACGTCTGCTATATTAAATAGTAGAGATAGCTATTTATATTTATAAATACGAAAGGAGGAAAAGGCAGCATATTCAATATAAACTAGCATGAAATATGTGTCATTAGATATGAAGAAAATAATACGGTTTCTCAGTGTAATCATCATTATCACTGCAGTAGGACTCTTAGGAGGCGGAGTTCTACAGGATGGCGAAATAAAGGAAGGACAAAAAATAACAGATGTAGAAGAAAATATTATTGGAAATACTTTATCTGATGTGATAGTAAATTATTTGAATAAACAAGATATTGATCAAAATAAAATTGCGATTTACGTACAAAGTCTAACTTCAGATGAATCTTATATCCTAAACCCTGATACTGATTTTTTTGCGGCTAGCGTTTACAAACTCCCCTTAGCAATGATATATTATGAAAATGCTTATAAAGGTAAAATTGATTTATCAGACTCACTTCAATATTTAGAAAATCACTATGAAGAAGGTGGCCCAGTAGCAAAAGATTTTAAAATAAATTCATGGATTCCAATTTCTACATTGTTGCATCATATGATTGTGAATTCTGATAATACAGCTGCTCATATTTTATTTGAAAATCTTGGTGGATGGCTAAATTATCGTGAATTAAGTGCTGCTTATTCTCAACATGAGCTAAATGCATCATTTTATACATATGACAATATATTAACAGCTCGATATATGAATGATGTATTATCTTATTTATATGAACATCAGAATATTTTTTCATCATTGATAAATGATTTATACAATGCGATGCCTAATAGTTATTTGAATCTTAAAATTCCTTTATTAACAGCACAGAAATATGGTGATTATGGTAATGCGCAAAATGCTAGTGGTCTTGTTTTAGATGGTGAACCTTACAGCATTGTTATCTTTACAGATTTAGGAAGTAAGGGGAAAGAAGTGATTGGTGAGATTAATTATTTATGTTATATGTTTTTTCAGGAATCTAATTAAACAAAATGAGCTTAATCATGGTAATAATTATCGTGGTTAAGCTCTATTGTATGTTTTGTAGTTTTATTTTTTATTCTTCAAGCCAAAGATGCTACCATTATATTTTCTTATATAATAGATACAAGTCAATAATCCAATAGCTAAAGGAATCATACAAATATAATCTGTCCAATAAACATTAGGATATAGGCTATCTAATAATGCTTTACAGAAAACGGCAATCACAATAAATACTAGCCCTAATCCAACTTTCTTACAGAAAATAGGGATGTCTTTGATTGAAACATTTTTATAATGATAACTATGAAGCAGGCCTATTTGTTTCTTATAACCTATGAGGTAAGCCAATATTAGTAGTAATATACCAATAGTGATTGTTACTATAAACATATTTAATTCCTCCATTATCTAATATATCTTTATTTAATTACATTATATGGCTATAAAAATATTTTAGTGTATACACAAACCATTAGTATTAAAGAGAAAAAAGAAATATAAAAAGAGAATTATGTTTTAAGAGCAGATAAAATATGATAAAATAGTTGTGCTTTGAATGAACAATAGGAGAGTGTCTATGATTCAGTTATTTACTCCCGACTATTATATACATAGCTTTACTGCTTTGCGTCCAAAATATTTAAAGGAACACGGTATAAAGCTATTGGCATGTGATATTGACAATACCTTGGTTGCCCATGATGAACAGCTTCCTGATGAGCTGGTTATTCAGTTCATAGAGGAAATGCGAAACGAAGGGATTCAGATTGTTTTTATTAGTAACAATGTTGAGGAAAGAGTGAAACGGTTTGCGGATTATTTTGCGGCTGATTTTTATTCTTTCGCAATGAAGCCTTTGCCGATTACTTATCGAAAGCTGTTAAGACGATATCATGTACAGAAAAAAGAGGTTGCTGTTTTAGGTGATCAATTGCTGACGGATATATTAGGAGCAAATTTTATGGGGCTTCATACGATACTTACAGCGCCTAGAGTCACGAGGGATTTGTCATTCACAAAAGTAAACCGAATAATAGAATCAGTTATATTTAAGCTGCTGAAAGTTACAAAGCGGCTACGTAAAGGAGAATATGATGCGTAAAATATGTAAAGGATGCGGTGTTGTATTACAGAATACAGATAAAACCGCAATTGGCTACACGCCAAAATTAGAGGCAGACTACTGCCAGCGATGTTTTCGAATTCGACATTATGATGATGTAGTCATCAGCATGAAACAAGGTATTAATAGTGATGATGTACTAAAGAAAATCAATGAAACAGATGCATTGATCGTATGGGTTGTAGATTTGTTTGATTTCGAGGCTAGTATACTTCCAGGAATCAATCGTCATTTGATTGGGAAAGATATACTAATGGTCGCAACAAAACGAGATCTTTTACCTGCAACTTTAGGCAATGAAAAACTATCTCAATTCTTATTGCGCAGATTAAAAGATGAAGGAATTGTTGTTCAGGGAATTGTTGTCTGTGGTGATTTAGCTCAGCATGCAAAAAGTGATGATAATGCGAGTGTAGATGAGGTAAAACATGCGATTTCTTATTATCGTAAAGGACGTGATGTAGTCGTAATGGGAATGGCAAATGCTGGTAAAAGCACTTTGTTAAATGCTATGTGTGATCATGTTGACCTAACAACTTCTCGTCATCCAGGGACTACACTTGATTTCAATGAAATAGAAATGGATGGTTATCGTTTGTATGATACTCCAGGTCTTACAAGAATGGACTCTTTATTGACACATGTAGATGATAAACTATTAAAAACAGTAATACCATTACGACCATTAAAGGCAAGAGGCTATCAGTTAAGAGAAAATCAGTCATTAGCTTTAGGAGGTCTGGTGCGTTTAGATTTAATAGGCTGTGAACAGGTTAGCTGTGTTGCTTACTTCTCAGAACGTTTAAAGCTCCATCGAGGTAAACAAGAAAAAGCAGATGAATTATGGGCACAGCACTATGATGAATTATTATCACCGGTAATAGGTGAAAGAGAACATATGAAAAAATATTCTTATGGTAAATTAGGCAACAATCAAAAGATTGATGTTGTAATCCATGGATTAGGCTGGTTTTGCATCAGCGGTAAATTAGAGCAGATTCAGGTATATGTACCTGAACAAGGAAATGTAACATTTAGAAAGGCGATGATTTAATGTTAAGCGGAAAACAAAAAAGTGAATTACGTGCATTGGCACAGACAAGAAAACCTTTATTTCAGATTGGCAAAGATGCTATCAGTGAAAATTTAATTAAAACGATTTCTGATTCTTTAGAGGCTCATGAATTAGTGAAAGTATCATTACTTAAAACATGTGCTATTACAGCTAATGAAGCAGCAATTACGATCAGTGCGGAAACACAGAGTGAAATTGTACAAGTAATAGGGCGTACATTTACTTTGTATCGTCGCAGCAAGAAAAATAAATTGGGGCTATAATATGCGCATTGCAATATTAGGAGGAGCTTTTGATCCGATTCATAAAGGACATTTGCAAATCGCAAAAGTCGCATTAAAAAAGCTTTCAATTGATGAAGTATGGTTTATGCCTAGTACAGAGACACCTCTTAAACCATCGCAGATAGCATGTTTTCAGGATCGCTGTGCTATGATTCAAGCAGCTATCCGTCCATATCGTCATATGAAATTATGTACACTAGAACAGGAATTAGGCGGCATATCTTATACGATAGAGACTGTAAAATATCTACAGAAGCAATATCCTATGCATACTTTTTGCTGGCTGATCGGAGATGATCAGGCATTACAGTTTGATAAATGGAAAGCTAGTGAAGAACTAAAAAAACGAATTCCTTTCTATGTCTTTTCCAGAGAAAAAGAAGATATCGTACTTCCAGATGGATTACATAAGGTTTCCATGGATTTATTAGAAATTTCCAGTAAGGAAATTCGCCGTGGTTATAAGCTTCATCTTGTGCCTAAAAGTGTGCGTATATATATGGGAAAGCACTACTTGTATCTTGAAGGTATGGTAAGAGAACGTATGAGTGAGAAACGTTTTGCACACAGTGTATCAGTAGCAAAACTCTGTGTAGAGCTTGCTCGTGCACATCATTTAGATGAACAAATCGCTTATGCTATGGGAATCATGCATGATGTATGCAAAGAAATGCCATATGCAAAAGCAAGAATATGGATTGAAAATAATGAACCTGCATATTTAAGTGAAGCACCAGCTATATGGCATGGTTATATAGGTGCAGATGTTTGTAAGAAAAAATTCTTTATTCAGGATCATCGAATACCTGAAGCAATTTATCATCACGTGAAAGGCAGAAATAAAACAGATTATGATCGTATTTTATTCATTGCGGATAAATTAGATCCTTCTCGTGGTTATGATTCAAGTAAAGAAATTGAAATAAGCATGAAAGACTTAAAAGAAGGTTTTATGATTGTAAAAAAACAGCAAGAAGCATATTTAAAAAAAGATGGAACTATTTCATCATAAAGGAGAGTATATGGAAGACTTATTACAGATTGTACAGAAAGCAATTGATGAAAAAAAAGGTGTTCGACCTATTGTATATGATTTTCGTAACTTTAACCCATACATTGACTATGCAGTAATCTGCAGTGCACCAAGTGTGAGACAGACACATGCAATTGCGGATAATATTAAAGATCGTATTCGTGAGAATGGATTTGACATTCGTTCCATGGAGGGAAATAGTGAATCAAGATGGGTATTAGTAGATATTGGAAGTGTTGTTGTTCATGTCTTTATGGAAGAAGAAAGAGAACATTTCCAATTAGAAAAATTATATGCTGATTTGCCTCATGAGGATTTTTCATTATGATATATCACACATTAGCCCATGTATATGATGCATTGGTTAAGGATGATGAAGCAACTCAGGCATGGGTAGATTTTATTAAAAAACATGTAAGTGGTAAAGAACTGTTAGAAGTAGCTTGTGGAAGCGGAGAAATAACGATTGCTTTATCAAAAGAAGGTTATCAGATACATGCGAGTGATCTTTCAGCAGATATGATTGCAGAAGCTAAAAAGAAAGCAGGCAGTGAGAAGATAACATGGAGTGTCATGGACATGAGTAAATTAAATCTGACTTCTAATTATGATGGAATACTTTGTCTTTGTGACAGCTTTAATTATTTATTGGATTGGGATCAGGTTATTTCTTTTTTTCAGACATCATATGATCATCTTAAAGATAATGGTACCTTGATTGTTGATATGCATTCCCTTGATCGTCTTGATGAATTCCAGGAAGAATATAATGAGGCAGGGCATGTAAATGGAATAGAATATCAATGGACGATTCACTGTGTTGATGATCGAATTTATCAGAATTTTGCATTCTATGATGAAGATGGAAGAGTTACGTTAGAACAGCATGAACAAAGAGTATATCTTCCTAAAGAAATTATACAGAAATTAGAAGAGATCGGATTTGAGGTAAGTGTATACACTGATTTTATCTATGAGGGAATTTGTGAAGGTGAGAAACAGTTTTATGTATGTAAGAAAGTAGGCGATAATGCATGATAGCAGTAATAGCAGCAATGGATAAAGAAGTAGAGGCAATTGTTTCTATTTTAGATGACCATGAACATTTTGAGAAAAGCGGTATTGAGTTTGATAAGGGAAGTCTGGAAGGAAAATCAGTCATTGTCATGAAAAGCGGAGTAGGAAAAGGCAATGCGAGTATGGCAACAACGATTTTATTAGAAAACTTTAATGTTGAAGCAGTTGTGAATATTGGTACAGCGGGCGGCTTAGATCCTTGTCAGCAAGTATTGGATGCGGTTATTTCTACTCGTGTCGTACAGCATGATATGGACACAAGTGCAGTTGATGGTGATGAAGGCATTGGATTATACTTTGATGCGGATAAAGATTTAGCAGATATATGTGTGGATGCTCTTTCTGCTCTTGATATACATGTATATCAGGGGTTAGTAGCAAGTGGTGATCAATTTATCGCAAGAGAAGATCAGCTTGAACGATTACATACTTATTTTCCTAAAGCAATTTGTGCAGAAATGGAAGCAGGAGCAATTGCACAGGTATGTACACATTATCATGTGCCATTTGTTGTATTGCGCTCCTTATCAGATGTAGCCCATAATAAAGATTCCCATATGGATTTTCTGACATATGTAGGTCATGCATCAAAACGCAGCGCAGCCTTTTGTAAGGAATTGATGAAACGTATGGCTTAGGCGGAAATTTCCGTCTTTTTTCTTACATTTAGCGGAATGATATAGAATTCAAAGACAAGAGAAATAAAATATTGTATAATAATAAACTGTAGGGAGGAATTGCATGAAAATTAATGGAAAATCAATTGCCCTTAGTGTTGGATTATGTGTAGTACTTCTGATTGTATTATTGGCTGAATTTTCAATTTTCTCTAGTGGACCATCAAGAAAATTTGAAGAAGAGGTAAGAAATCAAATGACCGCTATTCAAGAGACATATCGTGAAATTGAAAATCTGCATCGTGATGCATTTTATTATATTACTTATATAGGAGAAGACAGTGAGAATTATGTCTGGTTCAATGAGAAAGGACAGGCCATCATCTCTAAAGAAAAAAGCAGTTTGCAAATGAATCAGGTAAAGGATATCGCAGCACAGGATTATAATATGGAAGATGCGGAAATCACATTAGGTTATGGATATGATAATCCAGTTTATGTCATTACAGATGGAGTAACTGAGATACGTTTGGATTATGATGAATTACATGAAGTATATTACTTATTAGAAGGAGAAGCATAATGGAAAAATGGTGGAACAAGCGATTCATTAATCGTCGAGATTGGATTTTAGATAACTTAACAGAATTATCACTTACAAGTGATGAAACTCTGGTAATATTGATGATTGATTTTTTGAATCAGCATATGATTACGATTACACATGGCATTCTTGCGGAGAAATTAAAAAAAGATTCAGATGAAATTGATGATATTTTATCACATTTAACGGCGAAGGGATATCTGTCTCTGCAATTTGATCAAGGTAAGATTATTTTTTCAATAGATGGTGTATTTGATGATCATAAAGAAAAAAGTATTGCCTTTGATCAATCCATGTTTGATTTGTTTGAATCAGAATTTGGTCGTCCTTTATCACAAACAGAATTACAGCGTATGTCAGACTGGCTAGAAAATTATGATCAGAAATTGATTGGGTATGCACTTCGTGAAGCCGTTACATATGATCGCAAAAGCTTTGATTATATTGATCGTATCTTAGTGGAGTGGAAGAAGACAGGAATGAGTGCTGAGCAGTATGAAAGAGGGGATCGTTAGTGACAACTGATGAAATATTAGATATTTTAGAGGAAATGTTTCCTGATGCACATTGTGAATTAATACATCGAAATCCTTTTGAATTATTAGTTGCGGTTGTTTTATCTGCTCAGACAACGGATGCAGCTGTTAATAAAATTACACCAGCATTATTTGAGGCGTTTCCAACTCCACAGGATTTAGCAAATGCCGATATAAAGGACATTGAAGATAAAATCCGAAGAATTGGTTTATATCGTAATAAAGCTCGTTCTATTCAGCAGCTATCAATATCTTTAGTAGAATCTTATGATGGAGTTGTTCCAGAAAGTATGAAACAATTGACCTCCTTAGCTGGGGTAGGAAGAAAAACTGCCAATGTTGTACGTAGTGTGTGTTTTGATATACCTAGTATAGCAGTAGATACTCATGTGGATCGTATTTCTAAGCGGTTAGGTTTAGCAAAAGTATCTGATAGTGTAGAAACTGTAGAAAAGAAATTAAAACGTAAAATTCGTAGAGAACGCTGGAATAAAGCTCATCATCTATTTATTTTCTTTGGACGATATTTTTGTACAGCTAGAAATCCAAAATGTGAGGAATGCCCATTTCAATCATTTTGTAAGAAAGATAAATTAGATGCATATAAAAAAAGCAAGTAAAACTTAAAAAATAGACAATGCTCATTAATCAGTATAATTTTACCTGATATACGCATTGTCTTTTATATTAGTTAAGTATATGAAAAGAAGCTGTAGAAACGACTTCAATTCAAGTCATTCACAGCCTCTTTTTTTCTTTTTCTATACAGGTTTTAGTACTGTTGAATAAGCAGCGTTAATAATATTAATCTGCTGATTAATTTCATCTTGTGTTGCATTTGGATTTTCATATACCGTTATTGCCTTAGATACAATTTCTTGAAATTGTCTATAGCTATCAGCAGTATAAGTATTTGGATTAATGCTTTGTGCTGATATGATGGTATTGTATAGTACTGTTCTATCTATCGATGACTGCAACCCATTTAATGCATTATTTAAAGCATTGGTTTGTTCGTCAATACTTGATTGCGTTGATTTCTTGTCATCATATACCTTTTTGGCAGAATCTAGTGCTTTTTGCAGTGTTTGAATACTCTCTGCACTGTATTTTGATGTATCAATAGCAGACGCTTTTTGTATTGCTTCGTTTAAACGATCTTTATTTGCATTTGAGACTAAATTTTCCATAGCAGAATTTAGAGCATTTTTTGCTTTATCAATATCTTCCTGAGGTGATAACTCATTTTCTAATAATTCCTCAGCATTTTTAATAGCTGCTTGCAATGCTTTGAAGCTATCGGCAGTAAAGTCGCTTTCTTTATAAGCTTTTGCCTCTTTTAAAGCTTTTTCTAAAGCTTTGCTATCTGTTTTAGAGTTTTCAACTGTCATAGGATTATTCTTTTTAGCTTGTGATAGCCATTCTGTTTTAATTAGACCTCCGCCATAACTACTAATTCCGCTAGGTCTAGCTATTCTATGTTCATTTCCTGTAGCTATAGAGTCAAGCATGTATTTATTGATTTTACCAGGAATATTTGCATATAGCATATCAGTAGTGATGTAAGTTGGTTCACCTTCAATTCCTTTATCAAAGCCGCTCCAAGTAGCAATGGTGTATTCGCTCGTATAATTGATCATCCACTCATCTTTCATAGCTCCGCCATATTTCCAAGCATCTTCTGCCCAGTCACTTGTACCTGTCTTTCCATAAACAGGATATGCACCAAAGCCTAATCTACCCATTAGATTCCAGCCGTTATATTCACCAAAAATAGCTTTATATAATAGTTCGCTAGTCATATAAGCAGACTGAGATGACATTGCCTGATGACTGTCATATTTTGCTTCAATAGTCTTATCTTCATTTTTATATACGATTTTTCTAACCATATGTGGCTCATTGTATACACCGCCATTAGCTAATGCCGCATAAGCTCCAGCCATTTCCGTAGGAGAGGCCACCATTCCAGAAGCACCAATGGAGTATTGGATATCCATATTTTCTATGCTTTTTTCTGAGAATCCTAGATTTAAAGCATATTGCATCATTTCATCATAACCTGCAGTATCTAGTAAAGCTTCAAAGGTTTGTACAGCCGTAGTGTTTAATGATTGTGCTATTGCACGTTCCATAGAAACTTTTCCAAGGTATTTTCCATCAGAATTCACAACTTTCCAGCCACCGATTTCCATCTTTTTATCTACGTATACACGTGATGTACAATATCCTAGTTTATCAAATGCTGGAGCATAGTCAAAGATTGGTTTAATACTTGAGCCAGGCTGATGTGTTTCTCTAAAACGGAAATGATCAATACTATCGGCAGACTCAATATCATCACGACCAGCACATACCGCAATAATTTCACCATTGGAATTGTCTAACACGGTAAATCCGATCTGATAATATTTATTATTAGTTAAATTGACAATATTTCCACTTGCGGCTTCATTTGCAGATTTTTGTGCATTCACGTCTAATGAAGTATATACGGTCATAGGAGTTGTAGCAGGATCTACTCCATATTTGTCAAGTATTTCATCAGCAGCAGCACGTACATAATCTTTATATGGATCTGTGTTCGTAGAATCAGGCTCACCTGCAACCTGAAAGGCTAATTTTGTAGATTTTGCAAGTTTATATTCTGTTTCCGTAATATAGCCATGATTTAACATTTGATATAGCGTTTCATCTCTTCGTGTCTTTGCCTGTTCATAATTCATATAAGGGTTATTGTTGTTTGGAGCATTAATTACACCCGCAAGAAAGGCACTTTCTGAAAGATTTAAATCTTCAACATTTTTACCAAAGTAGTACTCTGCACCTTTTTGAATACCACGTATCTGCTGACCAAAGTTAATCTGGTTCAGATAACGTGTGATAATATCTTCTTTACTTAATTCATTATCTAAGTATAAGCTTAAATAGATTTCTTGAATCTTACGTTCGATTTTTTCAACTGAAGAGAAATATTTTCCTTCTAATGCCATTTGATCTTCCACTGGCTTCATAATGAAATTGTCGACAGTCTGCATGGTCAATGTTGAACCGCCTTGTGATAGACTGCTTGATTTCAGGTTGTTGATTGCGCTGGAAATAAACCGGGGCAAATCAAATCCATTATGTTTGAAATAACGAGAATCTTCAATTGCCAAAAAGGCATCAATCGTTGATTGCGGTATCTGTTCATATGTAATATTCTCTCTGCTTTCTGCACCTAGTTCACCAATAACTGTTTTCCCATCATTTGCTAGGAAAATAGATGGCTCATCACTTTGCATCTGCTCGACCATTCCACTAGGATCTACCTTACCTACGATATTATATAAAATAATACCTCCACTGCAGCATCCTATGAACACAAGGGCTAAGAAAGCAATGATTACTCTGTCTAATATTTTCTTTTTACTCATTTTAGGCTTTTTATCCTTTTGTTTTTCGTTTTCCGAACTCATACTATTCCTCCTCTTTGAAGTAAAGTGCATCAACGTTATCTAGATAACGCAATCTTGGTGTCACTCCCATTCGAATATAAGAACCTAGCTCTTTCACTTTTTTATAGGAAATAGATTGCTTCTCTCCATTATAATATAAATCAATTATAATCTTAGCATCTATTAAATAGGTTTCTTCATATTTTGAAAAGCGAATGATGAAAAAACCAATACCTCCATGCTGAAGAACTTTTTTTAGGTGCTCAATTTGATGCGGATGAATGCTTTTAAAAGGGAAGGATGTTTTTGAAGAAGTTTCCTTTGCCTCAAAGTCAATGGCTTTTCCGCGATAGATTCCATTATAATCTGTAGTGCTTGGTGTCTTATAATAGGCTTCTATAATTTTGGCAGCGTTTCGTGCAGGATAATCTACTTTTACTACTTGAATCGGAGTTGGCTTTTTATGAATTAAAGCTCGATCACAGTTTCGATAATAGGCATTAGAATCATTCAAATCTTTTTCTAATGACATTCCTCGACCAATATGGTTATCTGAGGGTTTTGTATTTACAGTTTGTATATTTTTCTTATTTGGATATCCTATCACATCTATCACCTTATATATTATATACAAATTTTAATACTATTTCTACTTTTGATGAAAAAAGCTGAAAAAAAGGACTGATTACATGTTCAGTCCTTATAAGCTTCTAAGAAGATGGAGCTTGATTTTCTTGATCTTCATCAGATGAATCTTCTTGAGGCGGTGTGGTCGTAATTGGATTATTGACACAGTTTTGAATAGCTGTGTTTATATTCTGAATTGCCTGATTGATTTGTTCCTGAGTGCTTTCAGGGTTTGCAAGTATGCTGTTGGCATTGTTTATTGCGGTTTGAAGAGCGGTAACTGCATCACTTGCATATTTAGTCGTATCTACATAGATGCTGGCATTGTTTAGTGCCTCCTGTAAAGAACTTGTATCCGTAGATGGCTTTTCTTCTTTTTTAATTAAGCCTTGCATTGCGGATTCTAAAGCACTTCTAGCTTCATCGATTTCTTCCTGTGTAGCACTGGAGTTGTTTAATACTTTTTCTGCATTTGCAAGTGCTTCTGATAAGGCTGCATAACTTTCTTCAGTGTAATCATCAGCATTCATGCCTTTTGCACTTTCAATAGCAGCTTCTAATTTAGAAGTTGTGATATTAGCGTTTTCTACTGTCATTGGATTATTTTTAGCAGCCTCATCTAACCATTCAGTTTTAATGAGTCCTCCGCCATATTCACTAATACCATCAGGCTGTTGAATTTTTACAGAATTGTAACTGATTGTATCAAGCATAGCTTTGTTGATTTTACCTGGAATATTTGCATTAATCATATCCATAGTAAAGTAAGCACCTGCTTGTGCAATATCAAATCCCGACCAGGTTGCGATTGTATAATCGCTTGTATAATTAACCATCCATTCATCTTTCATCGCCATTTTTGGTATACCATATTTTAGACCATCAACATCCCAGTCGCTTGTACCTGTTTTACCATAAACAGGGTAAGCTCCAAAGCCTAAGAAGCCAATCAGGTTTTCGTTTTTATATTGACCATTTACTACTTCATATAATAAGTCACTCATCATATAGGCTGCCTGTTCTGACATGATTTGTGTTTTCTTAGGCTGGTTTTCAAATGTTTTTGATCCATCCTGATATTCTACCTTGGTTACCATATGTGGTTCGATATAATATCCGCCGTTAGCAAGTGCTGCATAAGCTGCGGCCATTTGTGTGGTTGATGCTTTCATCTCAGAACCACCAATCGCATATTGAAGATTAAACTGATTTGCCACGTCCTCACTAAAACCAGCATCTTTTAGATACTGAATCATGGCATTAGTGCCTTCGCTATCAATTAGTGCTTGCAAAGATTGCACAGCAATTGTATTTAAGGATTTTGAAAGTGCTCGTTCTAGACTGACTTTACCATAGAATTTACCATCAGAGTTTTGTAGTGACCATCCCGGTAAGTCCAAATCCTTATCTTCCATAACTCGAGATGTAGCCCAGCCTAGCTTATCAAAGGTTAAAGCATAATCCAATATTGGTTTAATTGTAGAACCAGTACTTTTTTCTTCTGTATATCGGGTTCTGTGTGTGGTTGACTCGACATCGCCTCTTCCACCTGATACAGCAATGATTTCACCTGTCTGATTGTTTAAGACTGTAAATCCAATCTGATAGTTATCATCATTAAAGAAAGAAATAGATTCACCGCTTGATAATTCGGTAGCTTTTTCCTGTGCTGTAACATCTAAAGAAGTATAAATTTTCATTGGGACTAGTGCAGGATCTTCTCCAGTTAATTTAATGACTTCATTTACTGTTTGCACTGCATAATCATAATATTTATCATTGCTTGTAGTAGAGCTGGAACCTCCTTCTAATTGGAATGCTAATTCAGTATTCAATGCTAGTTTATATTCTGTTTCAGTAATATAGCCATGATTTAACATCTGATATAGCGTATCATTACGACGCTCTATTGCGGCTTTATAATAATCATAATTTTTTTCCGCATCATAACCATAATATGGGTTATAGCTATTTGGAGCATTGATGACACCTGCAAGGAAGGCACTTTCAGAAAGATTTAAATCTTCTACATCTTTACCAAAATAATATTGTGCACCTTTCTGAATACCTCTTGCATTGTATCCGAAATTGATTTCATTTAGATACTTTGTTATGATTTCTTCTTTGGTTAATTCGTTTTCTAGACACATACTCATATATATTTCCTGAAACTTTCTTTGTATCTGTTCCAGAGCAGAGTATTCAATCCCTTCTTTTTTTGCTTTTTCTTCTTCTGGCTTCATAATGAAGTTATCAATTGTCTGCATGGTCAGCGTAGAACCGCCTTGTGCAAATCCACCAGCTTTCAGGTTGTTGAAGGCACTAGAAATAAAACGTGGTAAATCAAAGCCGTTATGAGAGAAATAACGAGAATCTTCAATAGCTAGAAAGGCATCTATTGTTGATTGTGGTATCTGCTCATATGTGACATTCTCACGATTTTCTCCTCCCCATTCATAAAAGACAGAACCATCAGCTGCATATAATAGAGAGGGCTGACGATTGACTAATTTATCAGACAAATTACTAACATCAAGGGAACTGATGACTGTAATCAGCATAAAAAACAAAGAAACGCCCCCAACAAGAATAAGTGAGACGACTACAACTAATAAGTTGCGGAACCAATTTTTTTTCTTTTTATGCTGCATGGTATCTGATTTCTTCTTTTTTGATTGCATAGATACTTGCCACTCAAAATATAATAATCTGCTTTCTTGACAAAGCATTAGCACCTCAAGAGATGATTCGTATATTTTTTGAGTAGCTCCTCCTTTCTTTGAAATTTCATGTTTGCTTAGAGCTAATACAGCTCCCTACAAAATCGTTTTCATTTTTTATTTCGCATGACTTATTGATGTTCTAGATTTATAAGCTCTGCTTTTGAATAAATGTGAAATTGTAAATACTCGATCTTTCATGTACCTTTGTTTTAAAATAGGCATAATTCTAACCTTTTTCAATTTCAAATGTAATTGGTAAAATTAATCACATTTATTCTTATAACTGTTTTCTTTACTGTCCTCCTTAATATTATATCATATGGAATTGCATTCTTTATAAGGTACATATTGGTTATGTACATGTATTATCATAATCTTTTATTCGTAATTTTACAAATGATTTCTGGCGGTTTAAGAAAATCGTATGTTTTTCATCACATTTCATGAATCTTATTATAAGGAAAAGATAAGATTTCTACAATTTGGTCTTGCTTTTTTATTGATTTTTTGAGAAACTAAATAAGTGGAAGGTGAAGCTCATGGAAAAAAGATTCAAATTAAAAGTGGAAGATGTCTTGAATAAGCAGTTTAATATTGATTTCAAGGGATACTCATCTGTTGAAGTTGATGAATTTTTGGATTTAGTGATCAGCGATTATCAGGAATATGATACCATGATAAAGAATCTGGGGGAGCACCTGCAGGAATATGAAAAACAGGTTGCTGCCATGAAAGCTAAAATTATTGAATTAGAGGGTAAACAGGAAGCTGTTCAGGCTGACGGCAATAATGTAGTCAGCAATGTTGATATTCTAAAACGATTAACTCGTTTAGAAAATGCAGTATTTTCAAATAAGAAAGAGACGAATTAATTTGTTTTCCTTTGCGGCAGTCGCTGGCAATAGCTAGAGGAAAGTCCATGCTCGCACGCTCTGTGATGAGCGTAGTGTTTGTGCTGGATGAAAAAATAAATCCAGGCAGTGTAAAAACTGACGGCTGGAGAATGCCTGTGGCAAATAGCTATGGCGGACTCCTTTAAAAGTGCCACAGAGACGAGCTTTTTAGGAAACTAAAAAGGTGGAACGGGTAAACCCCACAAGCGAGAAACCCAAATTTGGTAGGGGAATCTGATTATAGCGAAACGAAGCTAATAATCGGAACGTGTAGCACGTAGATAAATGGCTGCCACTCATTTTATGAGTACAGAACATGGCTTATGCATAGGAAACAATTGAGAGGAAACAATTTCCTCTTTTTTTTTATAACTATATAGTAAATTGTATTTAAAATGTATATTTTTATGGGATTAAAAAGTGAAAAGACAAAATTGATTCCATTTACATTTACTTTAATGAAATTGATGATATAATATTAGAGATTACATATAATAAAAGCTTATAATAGATGACAAGAGGTGCTTTATGGAAGAAATCGGGAAATTATTAAAAGAGAAAAGATTAGAATTAGGGTTAACAATTGAGGAAGTAAGTGAAAAAACACGCCTTACTCAAAAACATATAAAAGCATTAGAAGAAGGGGATATTCATTTTTTTCATGATGATCTTTCCTATCTGCGTTTTTTTGTGAAGTCTTACTGTGAAGTTTTGGGGATTGATTTTGAGGAAATCAAAGATGATCTGCGTAAAGATGTAAATGATTATACGATGACTTTTGTGACTTCTGCACAGTTAGATCATGATGAGATGGAAAAAAATATTGCGAATTCTGAGAAACTTACAAAAGTGCAGAAAACCTCTGTAAAACTCAATAAGAAACGACGGTTTAAGAAGCCAGATATGTCATTTGTGTCTTTAATTGCGATTGTTGCGGTAGTTGCGATTATTCTAATGTTCGCATTTGTGGTATTTCTACGCTCTGATGCGAATAATGATCGGGCAAATACGAATCAGCCAGTTGCACCAGAACAGACTGGAGAAGGGACTAACCAGTATCCTACTACTAAGGAAGAAGAACAGGAAACTCAGCAGGAAGAAGAGAAAAAAGAAATTGAAATTACAAAAACCGGAATTACAAATTACACGATAGAAAATTTAAAAGAAAATGATGAATTGACTTTTGAAGTTACATTTGCAGGAAGCTCTTCTGCTTTCAGTGCTAGTGTAGATGGAAAGGTATTGGAAGAACCCGAGGCTAAAATTTATGACTATCAGTCTACTGCAAAAGGTACAGTTACTGTAAAACCTGGCATGATGTTAGAACTTGACTTTGGCTGGATTTATAATACTCAAATAAAAATCAATGGCAAGAATGTAAAACTTGATGATTCTATCGTAGAATCAAATGGATCTGCAACAATTCAGTTTGTGATTGAGGGTGATGCTAGTGAATCTGCCGAATAAACTATCATTGTTTCGTATTGTTTTAGTGCCAGTAATTGCATGTATCTATTTGTTCACTGATCTTAAAGAAGCTTTTGGAGTAGATGTAAATAATACGCATATATCAGTTAGCATGACTGCTTTGATTGTGTTGGTGTTGTTTGCGATTGCAAGCTTTACTGATTTTCTAGATGGATATATTGCAAGAAAAAATCATTTGATCACATCTTTTGGAAAATTTATTGATCCAATAGCCGATAAATTACTTGTTAATACAATGTTCATCCTTTTTGCGGTAGATGGAGTCGTACCAGCAATTTGGGTGATTGTCATGATCTGGAGAGATACTATTGTTGATGGGCTGCGTATGAATGCAAGTGCTTCAGGAAAGGTCGTTGCAGCAGGCATGTTAGGTAAAGCGAAAACAGTATTGCAAATGTTTGCGATTATTTTCCTTCTACTGAATAATCTTCCTTTTGCATTGTGGTCTATCCCTGTTGCAGATATCTTATTTTATGCAGCGGTAATAGTTTCTGTCCTTAGCGGAATTGATTATTTTATGAAACTAAAAGATATCATTATGGAGACAATGTAATGAAAGAAGTCGTTAAGTGTTTAAAAGAAAAAAGTTTAACGATAGGAAGCTGTGAGAGTCTAACAGCTGGCTTATTTACCAGCACAATAGCAGAAGTGAGCGGTGCTTCTGCTGTTTTAAAAGGAGGCATTGTTACATATTGGACAGAGTGCAAAACAGATATTGTACATGTAGATCCCTCTATTGTAGAAAAATATGGTGTTATTAGCGGTGAATGTGCTAAAGAAATGGCAGAAAAGGCCAGAGTACTTTTGAAGGTCGATATATGTGTTTCATTCACAGGTAATGCTGGACCTGATGCAATGGAAGGAAAACCAGCTGGCTTAGTATATTGTGCTATTGCGTCTGCAGATAAGACAAAAGTATATGAATATCATTTTGAATTAGAAAGAAATGCTTTGCGAAAAGCAGTAGTAGAAGAAATGGGAAAACAGGTTATCTGTTTTTTACAGGAATAATAAATGTTTTATGAGGAGAAATTATGGAAAAAGAAAAAAAGAGTGCATCTACTAGTAAAGATGCGAAGAAAAAAGATTTATTAGATGATACTCTTAAACAGATTGAAAAGCAATTTGGAAAAGGAGCAATCATGAAGCTGGGAGATCGTGCTGCTGTTGAAATAGACGCGATATCTTCAGGCTCAATAAAAATTGATGAGGCTTTAGGAATCGGCGGCTACCCTAAAGGAAGGATTATTGAAATATATGGTCCTGAATCCAGTGGTAAAACAACTTTAGCTCTACATGCGATAGCTGAGGTACAGAAAAGAGGAGGTCGTGCGGCTTTTATAGATGCAGAAAATGCTATTGATCCTAATTATGCTAAAAATTTAGGTGTTGATATTGATGAATTGATTTTATCACAGCCTGATAGTGGTGAACAGGCTTTAGATATCACAGAAATGCTAGTAAAAAGCGGAGCAATTGATTTAGTTGTAGTCGATTCTGTAGCTGCTTTAGTTCCACAGGCAGAATTAAATGGAGAAATGGGAGACAATAATGTTGGTCTGCAGGCTCGTATGATGTCAAAGGCTATGCGGAAGTTAAGCGGTATTATGAACCGCAGTGAATGTACAGCAATCTTTATCAATCAGTTGCGTGAAAAAGTAGGAGTAATGTTTGGTAATCCGGAAACAACGCCAGGAGGAAGAGCATTAAAATTTTATTCTTCTGTACGTTTAGATATTCGCCGCAGTGAAGCTATTAAAAACGGTACAGATATCGTAGGAAACAAAGTTAATGTCAAAATTGTGAAAAATAAGGTTGCGCCTCCATTTAAAGTAGCGCAGATCGATATCATGTATGGAGAGGGAATTTCCTATGTGGCTGAGCTATTAGATTTATGTGTTGACCACGATATCGTGATGAAAAGCGGTGCCTGGTTCTCTTATAATGGTGAAAAGATTGGTCAGGGGAAAGAAGCTGCCAAAGCTTTCATTAAAAACAATCCTGCTTTGATGGATGAATTAAGTGCAAAATTAAAAGAAAAAATAGCTCCTAAAAAAGCTGAAGCTGCTGAAGTAGCAGAAGTAAAAGAGGAATAAAGAGATTAAGGTCATTGATGTTTCTATACATGTAAGGAAGTCAATGGCCTTTTTGATTCAATATTTCCAAAACAATGTGAAAAACAATGGAAACTCTTTCATAATCATGGTGAAATTTATTTAAATGTACGCTTTTTTGTTGAGAAAAGCTTGAAAATTATGTACAATAGATTAGAGAGATTGTTCTCTCTAAGAAAGACGATTGGAGGAGTTGTGGTATGAATAATCCACTTATCATCTTTTTGTCTGTGTTGACAGGTCTTGTCATTGGAATAGTGATCATGATCATTATCTCCAAAGCGGGTTTAAATAAAGATCAGCAAAAGGCCTCTATTTTGCTTAAAGAAGCGGAAACTAAAGCCGATTCTATTGTGAAACAAGCAGTTTTAGATGGTCGTACACAAGCTCATGAATTAAAAATTGCGGCTGAAAAAGAAATCAAGGAACGTAAGCAGGAAGTTACCGATATGGAAAACAAACTATTGCGTAGAGAGGATAATTTGAATTTCCGTGACGAAACTTTAACGAGCAAGGAAAAGCAGATCGATGTCAAGAGCGCGCAATTAGCTGACAAAATGGCAATGCTAGATAAAAAAGATAAAGAATTGCAGGAGAAAATTGATGTACAGGTTGAAGAACTGGAGCGTGTTGCTTCACTTACAACTGCAGAAGCTAGAGAAGAATTAATGTCCATTACGGAAAAACGTATGGAAAAAGAAACTATCGCTTATATTAAAGAAAAAGAAGAAGAAGCGAAATCTATTGCGGATGAAAAAGCACGTAATATCGTTGCGTTAAGCATTCAGCGTATTTCCTCAGATGAGGCTGTAGATCGTACAGTTTCTGTTGTGGCTTTACCTAGTGAGGAAATGAAGGGGAGAATCATTGGTCGTGAAGGTCGAAATATTAAGGCTATTGAGCAGGCGACCGGTGTTGATTTGATCATTGATGACACGCCTGAAACGATAACGGTGTCTTGTTTCGATCCAATTCGAAGAGAAATTGCTCGACTAGCTTTGGAACATCTAATCAAAGATGGTCGTATCCAGCCAGGACGTATTGAAGAAGTTGTTCAGAAAATCAAAAAAGAAATGGACAACAACATTATGAAAACTGGAGAAGATACCGTATTCAAGCTAGGTATTGGTAAAATTGATCGTGAAATCATACGATTGATCGGACGTCTAAAATATCGTTATTCTTATGGACAGAATGCATTGCAGCATAGTATGGAAGTTGCCCATCTTGCTGGTATGATGGCTGCTGAATTAGGCTTAAATCAGCAATTAGCTAAACGTGCAGGTTTACTGCATGATATTGGTAAAGCGCTGGATTTTGAAGTTGAAGGAAGCCATATTGAACTAGGATATAAATTCTGTAAGAAACATGGGGAAAAAGAAGTTGTATTAAATGCGATTCAATCTCACCATGGAGAAGTAGAACCGCAGTTCCTGATTAGTAATCTGGTAATTGCAGCAGATACTATTTCAGCGGCTCGTCCAGGTGCTCGTTATGAAGCATTGCAGAATTATATCAATCGTTTGGAAGAACTGGAAAAAATCACTAAATCTTTCGATGGTGTAGATAGCGCTTATGCTATTCAGGCAGGTCGTGAGGTTCGTGTTATGGCGGTTCCAGAAAAACTTGATGATTTAGCTTGCCATAAATTAGCACGTGATATTCGTGATAAAATCGAAGCAGAGTTAACTTATCCAGGACAGATTAAAGTTACAGTTGTTCGTGAAACCAGAGCTAGCGAGCTGGCTAAGTAATATGAAAGTCTTATTTCTAGGAGATATTGTTGGTTCTGTAGGAAGAGAATGTGTCAAAGAACATTTAGAACAGCTAAAACAGCAGTATGCAATTGATCTGGTTGTGGCTAATGCTGAAAATGCTGCTCATGGAAAAGGCATCACTAGAAAAATCTATCATCAGCTGATTGGATTTGGAATTGATGTTTTAACGATGGGAAATCATACATTCTCAAAAAATGATATCTATCAGTTTATCGATGAAGCAGATAGAATGGTTCGACCAGCAAATATGGAACCATTAGAGTATGGTCAGCATACGGTGGTTGTTAAGGTGAATGGACTTCGTGTAGCTATCAGTAATCTATGTGGAGAGGTATGGATGAATAATGTTGTAGATTCACCATTCTTCTGTATGGAAGATATTTTACAGGATATCGATGCGGATATTTACCTAGTAGATCTACATGCGGAAACAACAAGTGAAAAAATAGCCTTTACATATCATTTTGCAGGAAGAGTAGCAGCAGTAGTAGGTACACATACTCATGTACAGACAGCTGATGAAAGACTTGTATATGGTACAGCTGCTATAACTGATTTAGGAATGTGTGGGGCTTATACAAGTGTATTAGGACGAGATGTCAAAGAAATACTAACGCGTTTTATTACAGATGAAAAAACAAAATTTAAAATTGCAGAAGGTCCAGGTATCTTATGTGGTGCAGTTGTGACAATTGATGAACAGACTAAAAAAGCAACACATATAGAGCGTATTCAGATTCGACCTGAAAATGTAGAAATATAGCCGTGCAAATGCACGGTTTTCTCTTTATAGGAAATATATGTAACGTTTTCAATGAAAAAAGTAGATATTTTTTCAGACTATTTTCATATTCAAACACTTGCACTGTAGGCATGATATGGTATAATAGAGTAGGTTGTAAAAGGAGGAATATACAATGGCAGTTAAAATTGATGTAGATGCTTGCATCGGATGTGGTGCATGTGTAGGAGTTTGCCCAGTTGGTGCTTTAAGCATGAATGATGAAGGTAAATCTCAGTGTGATGAAGGAACTTGTATTGACTGTGGTTCATGCGTAAGTGCATGTCCAGTTTCTGCAATCTCTCAGTAAACCAAGCCAATCGCTTGGTTTTTTTAAGAATGATATTAGATAATGTAATAATATAGATAAGGAGTTTATGATTATGAGAAAACAACCAGGGTGGGCATTACCAAGTTTAAAAGATGCTCAAATACGTACCAAAAAAGAAGCTGTCATTGAGAAATCTTTGTTTCAGATACCAGAACAGATTCGTATGCTGGGACAAGGCAAGACATATTATTTACGTACTTATGGCTGCCAGGCAAATGAACGTGACAGTGAAACACTGGCAGGTATTTTAGATGAATTAAATTTTACTTCTGTAGAACGTCCAGAAGATGCTGATGTAATTTTATTAAACACTTGTGCTATTCGTAAAAATGCAGAAGATAAAGTGTTAGGTGAATTAGGTTTATTAAAACGTTTGAAAAATGATAAACCTGATATTGTATTTGGTTTATGCGGCTGCATGGCACAGGAAGAAGATGTCATGGATTTATTACTAAATAAATATCGCCATGTAAATCTTATTTTTGGAACTCATAATATTCATCGTTTACCAGAACTTTTATATGATGTCATGGTAAATGGGAAACGCAGTATCGAGGTTCTTTCTAAAGAGGGAGATGTTATTGAGAATCTTCCAGTAAAACGTTTTGGTGCTCACAAGGCATGGGTAAACATTATGTATGGATGCGATAAGTTCTGTACTTATTGTATTGTTCCTTACACAAGAGGAAAAGAACGTTCACGTCTGATGGAAGATATTTTAGATGAAGTACGTACATTAAAAGAAGATGGATTTAAAGAAATTACTTTGTTAGGACAAAATGTTAATTCATATGGAAAAGACTTACAGATTGAAGGTGGTTTTGCACGTTTATTAGAAGAAACAGCTAAAATTGGAATTGAACGTATACGTTTCACGACAAGTCATCCTTGGGATTTTACTGATGAAATGATTGATGTTATTGCAAAATATGATAATATCATGCCGTTTATTCATCTTCCGGTACAAAGCGGAGATAGCGATATATTGAAAATCATGGGTAGAAGATATACTAGAGAACAGTATTTAACTCTATTCCATAAAATTGAGGAACGTATCCCTAACTGTGCTATATCTACTGATATAATTGTAGGTTTTCCAAATGAAAGTGAAGAACAGTTCCAAAATACTTTAAGTTTAGTAGATGAATGTAAATTTGATAATGCCTTTACCTTTATCTATTCACCAAGAGAGGGAACACCTGCCGCAAGAATGGAAGATAATATTCCTATGGAAGTAAAACAGCGACGCTTACAGGAGCTGAATGAAAAATGGAATCATTATGCGAAAGAAAAAAATGAAGCATATTTAGGAAGAATTGTAAAAGTGCTTGTGGATGGTGCTAGTAAAAAGAATCAGGAAGTATATAGCGGCTATACGGATACAAATAAGCTTGTAAACTTTAAAGTTAAGGATGCAAAACCTGGAGATATCGTATCAGTGAAGATTACTGCTTGTAAAACATTCTCTTTAGATGGAGAACAGATTTAAAAAATAAAAACAAAAAAGCGAGAAATCGCTTTTTTATTTCGGAAATTATGTTAAAATATGTCGTACGGTCTAAATATTTCGTCTTTAAGGGCAAAAGTATGAGATTTTTTTATGAACTGATGGTATAATATGAATAGTTTATCATGGAGTTCTATATTCCTTATTATTTAGAAATACGATCATCATAATAACAATAAGAAAACGGAGGTATTAGATTATGGATCAAGTACGCATTTTTGCGCTTGGTGGACTTGATGAAAACGGCAAGAATATGTATGTCGTAGAAGTTAATGAAGCCATATTTATTATTGAAGCGGGGTTAAAATATCCAGATTCAGATAAATTGGGAGTAGAGTTTATCATTCCAGATTTTTCATATCTGATTGAGAATAAAGATCGCATAAAAGGAATCTTTATTACACACGCACATGACGATGTTGTTGCGGCATTGCCATATTTATTAAAACAGATCAATATTCCTGTCTATACAGGAAACTTGACTGCAAATATTATTCATGAGACTTTGAAAAAAGAAGGTATTAAGAATGTGAAGATTCACCGTATGAAACGTACAAGCAAACAGACAATCGGTGGAGTGAAAGTAAGAACATTCCCAATGACACATGCTTTTCCAGATAATTTTGGTTTAGCAATATCAACGAATCAGGGTTATATAGTTTATACAGGAGAGTTCATTGTTGATTATGACATGCTACAGCCTGAATATCTATGTGATTTAAATGAATTAAGTGATATTGGTAAAAAAGGAGTGTTGTGTCTATTAAGTGAATCTCAATCAGCGGATAAATTAGGGCATACGGCTCCTAAACATCGAATTACAAATTTAATTGAGCCTATCTTTGAGGCTAGTCATAGTCGTATTTTAATTTCTTCTTATTCGCAGAGTTTATTCCGTATCATTGAAATTATTGAATTGGCAAAAAAATATAATCGTAAGATTTTCTTCCATGACAAAGGGATGCGTGAGCTTTTGCAGCAGCTTGAATTAGTGAAATACTATCATGTACCTAGAGAAATGGAAATTAAGGAATCAGAATTTCATGATGACATGGAAGATGTTGTTGTATTGATAACAGGAAATGGAAAAAATTTATTCCGTACAATGTCTAACATAGCAAACCATGAGGATAGATTTGTAAGTTTCCGTACTACAGATACAATTATTGTCGCATCTCCAATTGTAAGCGGAACAGAATTAGATGCGAATAATATGGAGAATGAAATTTATAAAGAGGGTGGAAAGATTTTTACTTTAGATTCTAAAACCGTTCTTTCTATGCATCCAAGCAGTGAGGACTTAAAAATGATGCTTTATCTATTCCAGCCAAAATATTATATTCCAGTTAAAGGGGAATATCGTCATTTATATGTAAATGCTAATTTGGCAAATCGCATGGGGTATTCGCCGGATCGAATATTAATTTTAGAAAATGGGCAAATTGCGACATTTGAAGATAAGGTTTTGAAAAGTGTGAGTGATCGTATTGAGCTAGAAGATACAATGATCGATGGTAAAGAAAACTGGGATATGACAGGTGTCGTATTAAAAGATCGTGAAGTTCTTTCTACGGATGGTGTTATGGTCATTGGTGTTGGAATTAATCATCGCACAAAAGAAATTATTAATGGACCAGATGTGCAGACTCGTGGATTAATTTACCTAAAAGATGCTGAGTATATCATCAAAGAAGTTGGTGAAATTATGGAAAGAACGATCGAAGAAGCAGTGAAAGAAAATCGTTATGAAAACATGACGACCCGGACGGAAGCACGTGATAAAATCAGTAAATATCTGATGAAAGAAACAGGGAAACGTCCGATGATTCTTCCTGTAATCATGGAAATTAATTTATAGTTATAAGCAGGATTGGAGGATTATATGGCAAAGTCAAAAACAAGAAAATCAAAGAAACAAAAACAGCTTGCAGAAAATGAAGTTCTTGTCTACATCTATTCTCTGGTCCTGATTACTATATCTATTATAGGAACTTTAAAAATAGGCTTTATTGGAGAATTAACGACAGGTTTTATTCAATATATCTTTGGGAATTTATATGGTGTCATCTATGGTATTATCATTGTAGTTTGTATAATGGTCATGCTGAAGAAGTCAATAAAAGATGTACCCCTAAAATATCTGGTTGCGATTGTGGTGCTATTATGTGCATGGATCATCGCAGCTAGTATTCCGAAGAATCAGACCTTAAAAGGTATGGATATCTTTTCTCTGTATTTAAGAGATACATCATTGATCTTTAAAGGAGAGGTTGCGGCTAAGGGAGGTTTAATTGGTGCTTTCCTGGTTTCTTTATGTACATTCTTGTTTGATTATAAAGGAACATGGATCGTTGTGATTGCCTTATTAGTTTTAGCTTGTATTTTATTATTGTCGGGGACAGGTTTTGAGAAAATAAAAGCAGTATATCTTTCCTTCTCTTCTTCTGTTTCTAACATGAAACAGGAAAAGAAAGCTAAACCAAAAAAGCATAAACGTAAAAAAGAAACTGTGGAACCGATGGAAAAAACATCAAACTCGAAAAGTATGTTAGGTAAGATCAGTATTGATGAAAGGGTACGTCCTGGACAAGTATCTTTTTTAGATATTGATGATGATTTTGATATTCAAACGGATCATCGTAGTATGAATGTATCTGCTGATGAAGAAAAACAAGTCGTTCAAAATGAAAATCAGAGAATTATTGAACAGGAAATAAATGGAAAAGATACATTTGTGTCAAGCTTTAAAGAAGATTGGAAAAATTATCAGCTTCCTAAGCTTTCTTTATTAAATGATACAGGCAAGAAAAGCAGGTCAATGGCAAATGTAAATGCTGCAAATGAAGCCGGAAGAAGACTGATAGAGATTTTAGATCAGTTTGGTGTGAAAGCTACTTTGTTGGCAACTCACATTGGACCAGCAGTTACTAAGTTTGAAGTGAAACCGGACTTAGGAGTTCGCGTTAATAAAATCAGTAATCTTCAATATGATATCAAAATGGCATTGGCCGCAAAAGATATTCGTATTGAAGCGCCAATTCCCGGCAAGTCAGCGGTTGGTATTGAGATTCCAAACGTTGAAAAGACGAGTGTTGGAATGAAAGAACTAATGAAAAATATTCCCGATAAGCTTAAAAACAGTAAAATGTTATTTGCTTTAGGAAAAGATCTGATGGGGAATTGTGTATACGGTGAGTTGAATAAAATGCCGCATCTTTTAATTGCGGGGGCAACAGGAAGCGGAAAATCAGTTTGTGTAAATTCTATTATTACATCTTTATTGATGAGAGCTAAGCCAGATGAAGTTAAGCTTTTGCTGGTCGATCCAAAAAAAGTGGAATTTACTCCATATAAGGAGATCCCGCATTTATTAGGGCCGGTTATCACAGATGGAGAAGAAGCAAATCGGGCATTGAAGGTCGTTGTCAATATGATGGATAATCGCTATGAATTATTTTCTATGGCTGGTGTTCGAAATATTGCAGGTTATAATGCATATGTACAAAGTCATCCTGAAGAAGGACTTTCTATGCTTCCATGGATCGTTGTTATTATTGATGAGCTGGCAGATCTGATGCTTGTTGCGGCAAAAGAGGTAGAAGCTAGCATACAGCGTATCACTCAGCTGGCACGTGCTGCAGGGATTCATTTAATTGTGGCTACACAAAGACCTAGTGTTGATGTCATTACTGGAATTATCAAGGCTAATATTCCTTCTCGTATTGCCTTTGCGGTAAGTAGTGCTGTAGATTCAAGAACGATTCTGGATCAGATGGGGGCAGAAAAACTTTTAGGATATGGAGATATGCTATATATTCCTGTAGGAGAAACGGTCGCGACACGTGTACAAGGTGTATTTGTCAGTGATGAAGAAGTGGCGGATATCTGTGAATTTGTTTCTCGTCAGGGGAAACCGAAATATGATGATGCTTTCCTAAGATTAGAAATGCTAGATGGTGGTATTTCTGCAACCTCCAGCAATATCTCTGATCCGCTTTATGATGAGGTAAAAGAGTTTATCATTTCTACACGAAGAGCTAGTACTTCACTGATACAGCGAAAATTCAGTATTGGTTATGCACGAGCAGCTCGTTTAATTGATACTTTAGAGGATAATGGTATCATAGGGCCGGCCAGAGGAAGTAAACCACGTGAAGTATATGCAAAAAGCGAAACGCAGGAAGATGAAGAAAATATGTAGAGCTGTCTGTTTGCCGAACAGGCAGCTGTTTGTGCGACAGGCAGTCGCTATAGTTCAAACATGTACAGGCATGCTTGAACTTT
>OLQY01000287.1_pt1 | contig 64903 bp, 107 predicted proteins | sample 1672851 | NCBI WGS metagenome assembly OLQY01 (sample SAMEA3136730, study PRJEB25190) | human gut metagenome
TTTCAACCGGAAGATCTTCTACAATCTTGTCTGTATCTTTCCAGATATCAATGACGGTTCTGTCAGACTGCATTGCAGATGTTAAAAGCTCAGCAAATTTATAAATATTATGTGTGCCGAAAATAAGATCGACAAAGCGGTAGCTCTTTTTTAACTTTTCGATAACTTCCGGTTCCTGCATCATACAGCCACACAGTGCGATCATCTTATGAGGATACTTTTTCTTCATTGCGCCAAGCTGTCCGAGACGACCATAAACACGAAGATTTGCATTCTCACGAACAGTGCAGGTGTTGTAGATGACAAAGTCTGCTGTTTCTTCATCTGTTCCTTCTACATAACCGACTTTTTCCAAAATTCCAAGCAGTTTTTCAGAGTCGCGGGCGTTCATCTGACAACCAAATGTCTTGGTAGCACATAACAGTGGTCTGCCTAGTTTTTCAGACATTGCTTTGACGTATCTCTTCGCAATATCCATAAAGTAATACTGTCTTGCCGGTTCTTCCGTAGGTGCATTATCCCATATCGAATCGACAAAACTAGATGGTAAATTCAATTCGTTAAATTCGTTCATTTTCTATTCCTTCCAATCATTCTTATACGAACATGATTATAATAGATACAGACGTTTTCTGCAATAAAAAAAGACTACGCTTTTACACGCAGCCTTTAAAGTATTACTCAATCCAAGCCTGGAACTTGTCAATGAATCTGTATTTGTCTCCGGCAAATCCGTCCATGCCACTTGCTTTCAGTGTATCGACCTGATCTGCGTAGAAGTTTTTGTTATTCTGCACTGACACTCTGTAGTGAACCATCTTGTACTTATATCCGTCCGGTGTGATGTAGTACAGTTCTACGGCAAGAATCTCTGAACCATCTCCTAGGATTCCATTTACCTTGTCATTCAGATCATAGCTGTTGCCGAATGTAAGGTACGGAAGCCAACCATTCTTTCTTGTATATACCCTACAGCGAATACTTCCTTTGCTTACCTTGATAGCAAGCCACTTGATCGAAACATCATCTCCTTTGCCAGCCCAGTCGATTTTATTCACCACTGGTGGCCACCATCTGTCTGTGAAAGCCTGATATGTAATATCGACCTGTCCTAAGTCTTTCTTCTCTACCGGCTTAGATGGTGCTGACGGTGTTACTGGTGTAGCACTGCCACCAAATCCCATATAACAATGGTTGACATCTACTCTTCCGTTGACTCCATCCACCTGTCCATCTGAAGCATACTGCCAAATCGCATACTGGTCTTTGTATGTATCTTCCGGAAGATTCTTGTATCTTGCCATCCATTCAATGTACTTTCCTCGAACACTACCAAGATAGTTGTTAAACCAGCTTAAGGATGCGTAAATTCCCGGAGTATATCCAGCTGCTTTAAGTCCTTCGCAGACAATCTCACAGCATCTAGGAGCATAGTTCTGTGTACCTGGTTCCTCAACATCAATGAAGATAGGCAACTGAAATGTATGCCCTTTGATTAATCTCAAGATATGCTCAAGTTCGCTCTGTGCCTGTCTGTCACAAGCCGCATAACTGTAAAGATATACTCCTACTGGAATTCCAAGTCTTTCACACTCAGCAAGGTTACGAATCCACTGTTTGTCATCCTGTGATGCGATATCATCTCCATATCCACATCTAAGAATAGCTCCTGCACAACCAGACGCTTTTACCTTTTCCCAGTTAATGACTCCGTTATGATAAGATACGTCAATGATAAGTCTACTCATACCATCCACCTTCTTTCAGTTCTGCTTTCTTCTGTTCAATCTCCGCTGCGTGTTCCTCTGCAAATTTCTCCATAGTCTCCAGTGAAGTCCCTTCATTGTCTGAGATTTCCTTTGCGGAGAGTCCATAAGCGAAGCTCTTAATAATTTCTTTTACTGTCTGCTCTGTCATAATTACTCTTCCTTTCCACTCTGCTTGATTAACTGGTTGACATAATTACTTAATCCAGCCACTAAAATTCCCTGTACGATTGCGGTAAACATTGCCATTGCGATATCCTGTCCAGTTCTAAGAGTACAAGTTGCAATCACGTAGATACCGCAGATCACGATTCCAGCAATTCCTAAGATGCTAGGAATATACTTGTCTGCGATAGTTTCGCTCTGTTTCACTGCCATACCGACAAAGTACAGTACAATAGCTACAACAATAAGTTCCGGCTTTACATAATTGATAATCTGTTCCATGTTCATTCTCCTTATCATTTCAATCCAATCTGTGCTGCTACTACTCCGACCACAAGTCCGATGACTGCTGAGAGAACATATTTAACTACTGTTCTCCACATTTCTCCGTCTCTGCCCTCTAAGGCTTCCAGTCTCTCTCCTTGTTTCGCCTGTTCGTTTGCCATAATCTCCATGTTATTTGCGAGCTTTCCAACAGACACGGTAAGTGCTGTATTCTGCTTTACAGATTCTTCTAACAGCTCAATCCGTCTATTCTGTCTATGTTGCTCGTCCTCGATACGTTTGGCAAATTCTGTATGTTCTTCTCTTCCTACATATTCCATCACCATTCTCCTTAAATACTTATAGTTCTGACTTAATGTTAATACAGCTAATTATGATATTTATGCAAATAAAAAAAGGACAGGCCATTTCTAACCCGCCCTAAAACCTTATACAATGCACTTTCTATCCCCATTTAGTTAATTAGTTTCCTCATTTTCTGCTCCAACAATGTAGTTATACTCATCAATTGAGATAACGCCCTTTTCCACCCTCTTCTGTAGCTGCGCCTTTGTCACTCTGTCATTCTCGTACAGTCTTTTCAGACTTTCTACTAAAATTCTCATTGCTTATACCGCCTTTCTTAAATAAGTCCTTCTTCCATTAACTGTGCTGTGTATTCGTCAATTTTAAGGTTCGCATACTCAACCATTGCGTCTGTAGGAGCATCGTCACCCGCGTAGTCCAGATAACTCTCAGGATCCGCTTTGATCTGTTCAGCTGTCAGCGAGTGAGTTCGAAAGATGTTTCCATCATACTCATATGCCGTAGTCTCTTTTTCTTTGCCATCTTCCAGCGATTCTGTCTCTGTAACTTCTCTTTCATTTGTTAGAATAACAGCATCTCTCGCTCCGTTTTCAAGCTCATAGATGCTTACTTTCTCCTGCTTCTCCGAAAATCTCATTGTATTCACGTTGTTCTCCTTTCGAGGCTCGTCCGATTACTTTCTTAGTCGCCTTATTTATAGTTTCAATGTGGTATCGTCTTTGGAATCTCTTGCTGTCCGTGTGTTTGATTGCTCCGTATCTTGCGACGCAACTTCTTGCTAGTTTCAGTGGAATCTCTTTTCCGTGACAGACATAGGAATAGGCTTTCTTATAAGTTCTTCTTGCTTTCAAGAATGTTGATGAACGTATTGTCAGATTCTTTCTTGATATCTTCCGTCCAAGAATATCTACATATTCTGTTTGCAAGTCGATAAAATGAGCTGTCTCCTTTAATTCAAGGCTTAACTCTTTGCTGATATATTCGTTAAATCTTTTCACTAGCATTTTCATATCTTTCTTGCTGTGACCGAAGAAAATGATATCATCCATCTGAAATAGCACATGGCTTACAAGCCTTACTTTCTTGACTGTTCCGTCTTTCCTCTTGCGAATCTTGAACTGTTGGCTTGCGTAGATATAAGCCTTGCTCAGATAGTAATTCGCTAAGAACTGGCTCAAATATGAACCTATAGAAAGCCCATACTCGAATGTATCAATCAAGAAGAACACTAAATGAATAAGCCTGTCATTCTTCACATCACGTTTCAACATCTTTTTCAGAACATTTTTATTTATATTTTCATAATAATGCCGAACGTCTGCTTGCCATGCCCAACGAATATTTTTATCTGCTAACCACTTCTTGATAGCTCCAGCTCCAAATTCATTACCTTTACGTTTAACTGCTCCGCATTGATAAAAGCCGAGTTTCTTTTCAAACAATTCTTTCAAGCCGTATACTGCGATATAATCGTAGATTTGCTGTTTAATATCTTGGATTCCGATATTTCGTAGCTTTCCAGTACAAGAATCTTTCTTGATTCTGTAACGGATTTTCTTCACGATATACTTCTGTTCCAGGATTTCTTGACGGATACCATCTATGACAGTTTCTACAATGCTGTCAAGCATATATCTGCTTTCTTGAGCCATATCCATCAAGAACTGATACGGAAGTCCTGTGTATTCCATGAACATGTGAATTGTGTCGCTACGCGTAATTTTATTACTTATACAGCTCCATGTTGCTTCTGAGATTAATTCTCTGCTTGTTATATCAATGTTCTTGCAGTATCGTTTCATTTTAGTTCCGAGGGACTTTCGGTTTTTTCTACTAGCCCCAGTCTATACCAATTCGTATAGACTGCCAGTACCACTGCCGTGGCACCAGCTCCCTTTCTTGTTACTTATTTAAGACCTTACGGTACAACTTATTGTTGCGAAATGCCGTGCAAGCACCCAGCGGTGCATAATGTTTGCATAATAAAATTCAGAAGGCGTAGTTCCAATTCGTCCTAGAGACCTCGTTCCTGAGATTCGAGTAGCAGAAACCGCCATTCGTGCCATTCCTGAGATTCCCACGCCAGCACGACAAGTCCTGTATTTTCTCTTCAACTTAATTAAGGGGAAGAGCCCCTCTTTTTTCTGCGAAAAAATTCACCCCTGAAAGGTGGTAGGAACTAAACGCAGAAGGCGAAGAGCCAAGCCGCCCCAGAGACCCCGAGCCAGAGAGACGAGAAGCAGAAACCGCCAAACGAGCCATTCCAGAGAGCCCCACGCTTCAAAGCCTCTCTGTAACCAGTACCGGTACCGCCTTTATAGATTCTGTCTCCAACGCCAACAGAATCACCAGTTCCAACCGTTTTTAGATAATCAACGCCAGTCTCAAGGTCAATGTCGATATCTCCAATCCAACAGTCGTTGGAATCAATCAAATCCGCAGTAGCAACCTTTTTCCATCCAGAAGCTGTCGCAGACCAAGCCACGCCTTTCGGACGTACATAGTAGTCAATCATACTGGCTGTGGTTTTGTTCCATAGCTCATTCATGGAAATAAAGTAAGCTCCAACACCTTCCTCGATACCGCCAAGCTTGAATGCGTGCTTACCGTCATTAGAAACGTATCCATCAGATCCAAGCACTTTATCTGTTGTACCTGAGTGAAGTGGCATTGATGAAATGTAAGTATCCGCAGTGATTGTCATGCCAGTCTTTTCAACGCAGACCTTGCTGTTTGCTGTGTCTGCAATAGCTTCGATAGCTGTGATTCTCACGTTCTTCGCAATCGCATTCATATTTGTCTGTCCACGATCAATATTATTGTCAGTTCCCGGAGTACCAATTGATACGGTTTCTCCGACATAGAAGTTATTCGCCTGAGCTGTTGCGATTACCACGTAATTTACATTCTCGCCAGTTTCAGCAACTTTGTACTGATGACCGCCAGTATCAACACAACCTCTAAAGTATTTCTGACTGTTCTTTGTCGCATACTTAATCCACAACATACAGAGGAGATATGCAGTACGCTCCGAACCGGAACCGACATATCCAGCACCTTTCTTTTCTAGCTCGCCGATTGCCGACTGCGCAGAAACAAAGTTGTAAATCGCATTTCCAGAAGAACTGTATGCGATTCCATCAATCAAACCGGCATAGTATTTTGTGACGATTCCGTATCCAAGACTTTCATCTGTCCACGGAGTCGGAATGGTACAGCCCACTTCCGGATGCGGCGTATCAGAAAAATGAATGATGTAATATCCGTCAAATTCTTCCTTGCCCCAATAAGTAGGCGGAGTCATGATTCCTACATCGACTTTTCCTATATTGGAAAATCCGTTACCACCTTTAATTGCAACCGGAATCTTATCACCGGAATCATTCATCGTGAAATTGCAGTCAATGTAATTAAATGCATTTCTTCCAGCAAAATCATCCTGATTCTTCACCTTGTCTGTGGAAGGAACTGCAACCAGTTCTTTTGAAGCATTCAGCTTTTCTCCAGCTGGATTCGTTGAGCTTTCGTAATTATAAAATTTTGTAGAGAACAGCTCTCCTGTTGCCATATTCGCCCAGAAATTTTTCCAGTCGAATTTTTCTACATCCGTCACCATTGTGCGGATAATTTTACACATCTCAAGAATCTCCTGTGATGTTTTTTCCATAGCAATATCTACAGATGCCTGTGCCATGTTCATACCCTCCTATTTACCATCGTCATAAGTTACTCTGAGACCACCTAATTCGTTGATTGAGAATGAGATTCCTTTGCCATTCGCCTTTTCTTCATTCACCTCATTGATTCCGCCAACCAGTGTCTTATTAGCTGTTTTCAATCCGCTAAACGCAGTATTGTTCGCCACCTTGTCAATGGTGGTTCTCTTATTTGCTTTTCCGGCAATGTCATAAGACATAAGTTCATCTTCACTTGCCGGAGTTTCTTTTAATTTGTATTCACTCCATTTCGCCATTGATGCTACTCCTTTCTGAGTGATTTTCTTTCGTGTTTCTATTAAATAATTACACTTATAATGGTACAGTAATTATTTATGATATTTATGCAATTCCGCTTGTGCCTTTTATAATCTGTAATGCCAATCTCGAAATCCAACATTACGGAACATTTTTAATAAACACTTCCGATACGTTAATTCCTACTCCAGCTTGAATATCTCCGCCGAATGGAGTGATGCTAACTTGTCCGCTAGTTGTAATTTTAAAAATAAAACCGAGAGAATCATTGATGTAGATCCTGCGGAATATTCCGAACAGAGGTGCTGGCGTTACTGTAAATGGCTTATATTCAGTTCCGTTTGTAAGTTTCGATGTCGTATTGCTGGAAATTCTAAACCATGTAATAGCTCCTGCTTCCGCAACATCACAAGTCAGATAGCTTCCTTCAACAGTCCTTGTTTTCGGAACTATAACAGAGTTAATTGCTTCCCTCTCTTCATTGATTTCCTTCGCTCCATAAGAACTACCCTCTTGAGAATACACAGTAACATCAGTGAACGAAACCGTGTTGTCGCTGTTGTTCGTCATTTTGTATTTCTTATTTTCAGTTGTGTTTTTCGGTACACTGTCTTTGAAATCAGTTCTTAATGCCATCATGATACCTCCTATAACTTCATTCCAAGCTTAATATCTCCGAGCTTATTTTTGTTTTTTTTGATGCTGTTCAGACCGTTGTAATAATCAACGGTCATCTGTTCATATCTATTCATATCCTCATAAGACGGTGTCTGCTGATTTGGATACCAGTTCTTCATATCTGAGAATGTGTATTTTACAAAACCGAACGACTTGTCATGTAAAAGCTTCAAGTTCAATTCAATCAGATTGAATTCATCTGCATACGGAAAATCGGAATATGTCTTATCGTTACCCATATCCTCATATTCGTATTCAGGAAACAACTCAAAAGACAAGTCAATCAGATATTGAATATTGTTCTTAATTCTGTTATATGCTCCATAACTGAAAAAGGAATTCACATTCCAATCAGTTCTAGGTGCGGAAAATGATGCCATGCTATTACCTCCTTGTCTCAAGCGTTCCACTTACAGTTCCGTCATAGGTCAGCGACACGCTTTCCGCTACTGTCTTGACCATTTCTCCGTCACGATTTTCTTGATAGATTGTGTCTCCTGCATCAAGTGCCGGTTCTCCACGGTAATCAATAGAGTAGTCAATACCTGGATTGTAATAGTCAGCAACCCATTTGCAGACTTTATCGCACAACTGTTTGTCTGATATCAGCGGATTGCTCCAATCTTTTTCAACGCCGTAATTGCTGATTTCTTCAACAGAATAAGCATTGGACTGATTGAATTTCTTTCCGTTTACTATAACTTGAACATTTTTACCCATGTCATTTCCGCTAAGTTGCAGTTCGACAAAATATGCTCCACTGTCCGAAATCTCAACGCTTTGACCACTTGATGCATTTTCAAGAGATGCTGTATAGGAATGATGCGGTTCATCAAATGTATAAAGTAGAGTCTCATTCGTCCATTCTACTTCTTCGCTCAGAACCTCTTCAACCGTATTGGACTTTGAGTACACAGTTCTGATATTTTTCAATCTCTTGATGTTCTCCGGCTTGCTCATTGTCGGACTAGAATACATATCATCTCTTTCGATTGTGTGATCGATATTTTCTCCGAGTTCAATGTAGTCAACCACAAGTCTTGTATTTGCATTGATTCTGCCAAACTCAATAACCATCTTGTCGAATTCTTTAAACTGGTGATCTGTAGTCCATGTTTTCACATCAGCATAGTTGATTTTTCCATCAGAAATTCCGATAGATTCAACAATCTGGTCTTTCAGATAAGTGTTAATGCTCATCGTACGGGGGAACATATAATACACTTTTATTTTCATTCCATTGCTTTTTCTAGGAACCTCAAACGTCTTTACAATCTGCGGAGGTGTCGAAAACGTTCCACCTTTAGGAGCAATATCTTTTGTAACAAATCCGACATCATCTTTAACACCAGTCCTCGGAAGAAACGGCGGTCTTTTACCGAGCTGCCACATTGAATCTTCATATGTCGCATAACGCGTCTTTTCATTGTCAATATTCACATTGGAAACATCAGAGAAATATGCAGTCTCAGTAGAAGTTGTCTCTGCATCCGGGTCGAATGCTGACTTGATACAGATTTTTCCATATCTATCCACAGTCAAAACGCATCTTCCGGCGTTTGCGATAATCTGCAAAGCTTCTTTGTGTGATACTACTGGAAGAGGATTTCTTACCTCTACCGACTGCAAGTATTTGTCTATGGAAAACTTGTCTTGAGGTATCGAATAAGTACCGATTGCATCAGCAATTACATAATTTGCCAAAGCATACAGTGTAATTCCTTTTGCGTGCCAGTCTCCACGGTAATAGTCACCATCACCGAATTGTTGAAGAACGTCTACAGCTGTAATGCTCGCTTCTTCGTCGCTGGCTGACCATTCGCTCAACTTCAACGTGTGCAGTGGCATCCACTCTGTTGTTCCATCATCAAGGTCATATCCAATCTGAACAACTACATCTTGTCCTGTCCTTAGATAATTGATAATTGATTCCTTATTGTCGTAATCGAATTTCTTATCGTTATTATCAAGAGTAAGCGTGAAGTTAATCTCCGGCAAGTCCTCATTGATCTGCGACATCGTAGAAGTCGATTCTGCGTTGATTATGTCATTATCTGTAAAAACTATCGCATTGCCAAATAAAATGCTCTCAATACGTACACGATTGTTTGTAGCTGACATTGCAGCGACTTTTATCTCAAGAGAAGTTGTGTTATCGAATCTATCATCTGTCGTAAAGTTCAAACTGCTGTTTGAATAGCTCTTTGATGTTCCGTCAGATGTGATTATGCTGAATTTGCTAGGATAATTCCCGGCAAACTTGATGGTCAATCCGGCAATATCGACATTCTCTTGAAATGTCATTTTCACTGAGAAACTGCTCGAAAACAGATTCTTCGATACGATTCCAACAGGTTCATACTGAGATGCTGCATCTGGCAGAAATCTCATGGATCCATCTAGCAGCCAAAAATTATTCTCGTATGTTGCATACTGGCTTTGAACTTCTTTCTGTTCAAACACTCCATCAAAATCAGAAAATCCGGCATACTGACTTTGATTACTCAGCAATGCCTGACTCTGTGCTGTATCATTTATAACGCCGAGTGTTACCTTCATGTAAGAAGCATTTCTCAGCGGATTTTTCATTGATTCTCTATATGCATCTGATACTTCGTACATCTTACCACCCCGCATCAATGATATTGACTTTACAGTTTATATAAGCAAGAGGGCGACCGAATGAATCAATCTTGAAAACATCAGCCGTTCTGTCTCCTGGGTACATGGTAAGAGTTATCCAATCATTTTCAACCATGTCCCAAAATCTTACTGTTACAAGAAAATTTTTAAATTCTTGCAACATGGCAGACCAAGTGGCCGCATCTAAGTACGGCCACTCTAATGAATCAATTTTATAGTTGTCTCTGCTTATTTTTTGTCCAACAAATTTGTTTAAAGCATTTCTAGCTCCATTCACGGCAGTAGTAACTACAAAGTTCGGATACCGCTTCGGAGCCGGAAAGCTCTTGCCATTTACTTGTATAAAATTACTTATATGTCTAGCCGCCATAAAAACATCTCCTATACAGTACTAAAACTATACCCTGAATTTCTACTTCCTCGTGAAAGCTGTCGATTCACCTTCTTGCTGTCAATCCTTACAGACGAATCCTTCTTGAGAAGTCTCTCTTGATAATTAATGATCTGTCTTAACAACGCATTTGTCTCATCATTCGCTCTTTCAACTCCGGAACTTACGGACTGAACTATCTGCTGGTTATTCGCAACCACATGATTACTTCCCATACGGCCAATGTATTCAGAACCAAATCCGTTTTCATTTGCAATGTATACTTCCCCGTTTACTGGCATACCGCCATTCTTATAGCCCTTATATCCTCTTGCTGTCCAACCTCTATACAGACTTCCGTAACGAGAAACGGTATATCTGATGGCAGCAACCATATTTGACAATGGGTCATAAATGTTTGAATCATACGGAGACATTGCGTAACTGCGGAACGTAGGGTCAATGACCTGCATAAGTCCTTTTGACGGAATACCTTTCTTGGCATTGCTATCCCACAAGTTGATAGCATTCGGATTGCCGCCAGATTCATGTTGCATCTGCATAAGCAATGCATTCAGATTTGAAACGCTGTACTGGCTTGTTAATCTCAGAGCTTTTTCAGCAAGGTCAGCCCACTGCTGAACACCTTTTGAAGCATTGTAAGATACGTTGCTTTGTCCAAATTCAGTAAAAAGCCCTTTTACCTTATCTACAGCCAAATCAAAAACTGTATTAACAGCTCCTTTTGCCATAGACAATCCAGGCTCAATAGCACCACTCAAATTCGTAAAATGATCGATCGCAAGCTGAACTAATTTTCCCGGATTAGTAATATATGAAAATACGTTTCCAGTGAAATCTTTAAATTTAGCCCATGCACCACCGAAGAAATCTCCAATACCGTTTTTAAAATGCGGTATGTTGCGAGCCTGCATAAGCTCTTTTGTTTTACCAGCCGGAAGGACTTTCGTACCTTTAGGCATTGGCAATACAACATTTCTTCCAGTAGGGATAATTGTTCTACCATTAGGGAACTGTACAAGCTCTCTATATGTCCCACCTGCTTGATCGTTTACCATTCCGATAGTATCTTTAGTAACTCCGTTACCGCCAGTACCAGTAGAAAAAGCTTCGATTAAGTCGCCTTTACCGCCAAGCTTACCGTAAATCCAGTTGACAGCCTTTCTAACTCCATTCAAAGCATTTTTGATCGGAGTAGAAATCCATCCACCAACTTTCTCGAAGTAAGAACCAATATTATCAAATATTGCAGTGATCCCATTATAGGCTCTTCTGAATACATCTCCGAACCATGTAGCAATAGAACTCATATTTGCTTCAATTTCTTTGCGTCTTAAGCCAAACCACGAACCTATAGCTAAGAATGCTGAATTTACATTGGAACGAGCTCCTTGGTATTTCGTCTTAAACCATGTACTAATGCTATCCATATTAGTCTGAACATCAGATTTCCTTTTTCCAAACCATGTTCCAACGTCTGTAAATGCTGTGTTTACATACTTACGAGCACTTGTGTACTTCATATTCATCCAAGTATCGACATCTTTTGTATTGTCTTGAATTTCAGTTTTCTTGTTGCCAAACCATGTTCCGATATCGGAGAATTTTTCTGATATAGCTTCACGAGCCTTTCCGAATTTATCTCCAAACCAATCTTTCACATCATCGAATTTCTCAACGATCTTGCCTTTCAAGTCAGTAAAGAAATCAAGTATTGGTTGTGAATTCTCTGTAATTCCTTCAAGAACTCCTTTGATGATATCAGAACCAAGAGCTGCCAATCCAAGTCCTGAAAGTGACGGTAAAACAAATTTAGGTAATTTCATTTTGACTTCTTCTTCACTCATGTCGAATACATTTGTGAAAAATCCTATTGCGATACCTCTTAAAAGATCATTTGGCAAATTAATGATTGCGTTCGCAAGCGATACCAATAGTCCTGATAAATCCCATGCGATTTTTCCCCAATCAATTCCGCAAATGAAATCTACAATTTTTTGCCCGATTATCTCAAATGTCTTATCTCCTTGCAATCCATCAATTGCGCCCTTCAGTGCTTCAAGAACACCGCTGACAAAATTACCAAATGTTCCGCCAGTTAATTTTGCATCCCAAGTTTCAAAGAACCCAGTAATACTGCTTGCCAATGAAGCACCAAAGTTAGACCAGTCAAAGTTCGCCGCGAACGAATTAAGTGAATGAAGTGCGGTATTAATTGAACTTGCAATTGTCGCCCCAACATTGTAGAACAGCTCAGGTGAAATCAATCCGTTAAGGAATGTGGCAAGGTCTTTTCCAAAATTATCCGCTTTGTGATAAATTTCATCCCACGGAATACTCTCCATTGCTGCATTGAGCTTATCACCAACCATTTTTCCAATTTCAGTGAAATCGGAATTCTTAATAGCTTCCTTGAATTTATCCGCAAGTTGATTCATTGAATTAGAAACTTCAATCGTCTCAAACATATCTGAAGGAGAAGGACTGCTTGCTCCACCACCAGAACCACTACTTCCAGACGAGCTACCGTTATCATTCGGCTGGATAACATTCAATTCATCGATTCCTAATGTATAGTTCTGCAAATCTTTAAGAGCTTTTTCAGCACCGTTAGCCGAGTCCTTAGTTGTGTCCAATACAGACGCGTAGTTTTTCCAAGCCTTCTTAGCTTGTACTACATATCCCTTCCCTGTGAGAGCTGCCAAAAAGTGCCCAACAGCATTTAGAGCACTGGATACCATATCAATAAATGATGATATGTACGGAGCAACGACATTTACAATTGGGGCAAACGCAACAGCCCAAGCATTTTTCAAATACAGTAAGGAAGATACCATTGAAGAAATGCTATTGTTATATGAGCCACTGTACTGAACAAGGTTATCCGAACCTTCTTTGATTGCTTGCTTGATCTGACTAATCAAACCGAAAATAGTAGAAAACATAATTGAAGAACCTATCATTCTTCCGAATGGCATTCCATTATTCTTCTTTTTGCTTTCAAATCCCATCAGTTCTTTAAGAGTTCTGAATGGATGCGCGGCCTTATTAGCAATATCCCTTGCGTTTTTCATTGTCTTTCCGACGTTTTTGAGCGCTTTGGCAAGGTTATTGACTCTATTGCTAAACCCAGCTGTCTTTTTCAGTGTTCTCTGGAACTGTTCGGCACGCTTGTTGGCTTCTTTCAATGCCTGAGCTGCCTTCTTAGCTTCATTCGCACCCAAATCTTCCCGAGCCTGTTCTTTCATGCTCTTTTCATACAGCCTCTTAGCTTCTGCTATTTCGATTTTCTCACGCATAACTCTGTCATACTCAGGATCACCCTGCGTAAGTCCGCGTTTAGCCATATCCTCTAATTCAGCATTCAACCGCTTAATCTGTGCTTCATAAGTATTTATTTTATTCGTATTGAGCGAGTTTGTTCCGTTATTCAATTTCTCAAATGCTTCTTGCGCAGTACCGCCGAAGCGATCCATAACATCGTTGAAGTTCTTGAGATTCTCTGCACCTTCACCGTAAACAGCTCTCATGGCACTTGCGTCATAATTCATGGCTTCTTCCGGCACAGAAGTTACTTTCTGTTCATAACCGCCGCCGCTTGTATCAGCATCTTTTGCTGTACTGATTTCAAACGGTTTACTTCCCGGAAGTTTCGCAAGTGCTTCTCTGAAAATTTCAGCTTGATTCGTAGCTTTCTGAATATCATATACAAGTCCTTCGATTTGCACGCCAAGTTCTTTACTTCTTTGAGTAGCAAGCTTCTTCTCAAGACTAGCATTGAGTCTCTCTGCACTACTTGTAGCACTTTTTAATCCAGATTGAAGCTCTTTCACGCTCATTCCAGTAACATCGAGGTCTGTTCCGACTTTTGAATGTTTTTCAAAAAGGTCATCGAGTGAAAGATTCTTGCTTTTCGCTTTCGGCTGTGCAACTCTTGAAACGCCGTGAAGTTTCTTTTCAGCTTTATCAAGTCCAGAAGTATTGATATTTGCACCGAATAACTGAGAAAAAGACCTGCCTGATTCTTCTGCATTTTGTAATGCATCTCCGAATTCAGTAACTCCCGACTTTGCATTAATTACGCTTTTCCTGATATCGTCTACACCATTAATGACGGAATCCCAAACATCTTCTTCCATCCACTCAGGCTTGTAGAAAGAGTTTGCAGTTTCATAGAATTTCCTCAGAGCATTTTCCATCTGATAAAATTCATCTTCAACACTGTAGGCTTCCTTAAGGATTGTTGGAAACTGGTCTTTTAATTCCTGATAATAGGAATCAAGTTCGATTCCGCCTTTCGTAGAAAATTTCTGTTTAGCAACAGGAGTTCTATTCTTATAATCATCACCTAAGGACTTTGCTGTCTCAGGTGAGATTTTTATTTTCCCACTTTTCTTAATCCAATTGTATAGCTCCTGATATTCGTCTGACGTGGTCTTCGCAATTTGACCATGCCTTTTAACGATATTACCAAGAGCTTCCATGTCATCTGCCGCGCCTTTATACGGCTTTCCAGCACTATTCGCAAGGCTGTTTGCAATTTTATTGGAAAGACTTTTGACTTGTCCTGCAACATCTTTGCCGGCGAGATTAAGATTGAAGTTTTTGATTAAGTCATCCGACAACTTCTTTCCCATGTCTTTTGCCGACTTTTCCATAGCCTTGCCGGAGAACAGCTTATCAATATTAAGTCCTTTTAAAGATACCGCACCTTGAGCAACGAGCATACAACGTTCGAGTGCTTCTGTTACACTATCTATTTTCTTTTCAAGCTTTCCCATTGAACGATTCGCTTGCTGTGCGTTCGATTCAATGACTATTTCCAACTTATCAATTTCAGACACTGTTCTCACCTCTATTCTTTGCTATTTGCAACTTCGACCCATGCCGCAAAATTAGCTGCTGCAATCTGCGTATTTTCATGAACGATTTCCTCTATTTCTCCATCTGTTAATTCATGCTCATTGAAATCTTCAACAATCATATGAGCTTCAGGATATTTAGCGCCTTTCGATACAACACACGAAATTGCTTGAAGAACATACAAACCATTCATCCAAGCTGAAATGTCTTGCATGATGGCTTTTTCTCTCTCTTTATCCTCTTGAATCTTTTTGTAAACGTTCATTTCTTTCGGAGTCATCTTCCAAAATTCAGAACAACTAATTCCGCATTGTGCGGCTATAGGCAACCAATATTCATATATGAATTGCGTATAGCTAGTGGGAATAATTACTCTTCTTCGGCTACTTCTTCCACTTCTTTCTTGGACTTCGTAGCTTCCTTCGGAGTCTCCTGCTCGTCCTGAGTCATTCCGAGCATCTTCTGGAAAAAATCTGATTCTGCAACGGCATCAGCAAATGCGTTTGTGATGTCAATAATGTTTCCACCACCGAGTACATGCTGAGTGATTAAGCGCTCAGCTTCATCTCTATCACAACCAACTACCGCACAAACAAATCCCATAGCGATAAGTGTCATCTGCTTTTTTCTGAAAGCATCGAGAATTGAGAAGCCCTGCTCTTCCATCTTCGTGTACTCAGCAAATGCCATTTCCTTTACGTTGTAGTTTTTTCCATTAATTTTTACTTTGACCATTGTTCTTCCTCCATTTTTTCAATCAAAAAAGAGCCGCCTTAAAGCGACTCTAATAGTTTTTAAGGAAAATTACTTCCCCTTCACAATCAAGTATAAAATCATCATCCAGCCCTATCCAAGGACTATAAAGAGGGAAACTCGTCCGCAGCCGCACCTACTTTTATAGCTGAATCACGAACGATTGTCAGTGTCATCTCACGAGCACCGTTTACTTCACCGCCATTGATTTTAACAGACATTTCTCCACTCCAAGAGAACTGTCCATCAGCTCCGTCAGCACCGAAATCAAGCTGAAAAATCTGATGTTTTCCGCAAGCGGCAAGAACAGCTGCGTGAGCTTCTTTTGTATAGTTTGCTGTAAACTGCATGTCATCTGCTGAACGCACACCAGGTACAGAAGCTTCATCTGTATCCTCAAGGTCTGTTACAGTGATTTTCTCCGGATCACCGCCAAGGTCAGGATAGCTCTTAATAGCACAAACCCTTGCTACTTTAGCTCCAGTCTCACCGACTTTGAGAACTGTGTTAATTGTACTTAATGCTTTTACACTAGCCATTTGTTTCCATCCTTTCTACCGCTAATTAATGCGGTTAGCGACTATCTCCAATCAATAGCCGGTACAAATTTAAAATTTTGTTATATCATCTACTGATGCAGCAAGGCGTTTAAACCTTGCAACCATTCGGTATATATTTGTGTCTGACGCATTGTCAATAGGCTTCGGACCATACGATCGAGCGTATCCCATCTTCCGCATAGCATCACAACACTGATTTATGATATTCTTCGCTTCTGTGATATTCTTGTTTGAATAGCACTGAATCTCAATTACGGACTCGACAGCATTCTCACTGTTTTCCAAGTCCATGCAAGCATCTTGATTGTCAATCTGAACAACCGATACTGCTGGAAATGACGGAGGGCTTTTACTGGAATAGTTTGATACATTCTTGCAAGTATCTTTCACATAAGATTTTATGTTACTCAGCACTCTGTTTGACACATCAATCACTTCCAAACACCTCCTTCGCAATATGGCTTATAACGCTCATATCTCTTAAATACTGCGCTGTCTCATACATGAATGGTCTTGACGGCATTCCTTTTGTCCAATGGCGTTTACCATCTTTGAAATAAACCCATCCAGCTTCACCGTGGTCATTTATATCGTATTTCCAACCAGCTATAGAAGTGTCAGGGTGCGGAGAATCCTCTCCGACAACGCCCGTTCCAAACTCAACGTAGCAAGCATACGGGCAATCCGTATAAACACTAAATGAAGCTCCATCATAAATGATATCTCCGGGCATGATATTCAGACTTTCCAGTAACTCTCCTGTATAGATAGCATCTTTCTCACCTATCTTTAGTTGAGCAACAGCAACGCCCTCTTCCGCAAGCCTATATGCAAATTCCTCACATTTCTCTTGCAGACTGTTTCTGTAATTTCGTATATCGGCTTTCAATTTCTTGAATCCACTCACTGACAATCCGGTAGAATATCTAGGCATCTTTCGCCCTCGCTTTCAATGCAACGACAAGTCCATTCAAGCCATCCGCAATACCAACTACGGTATAGTCTGCCGAATCAGAATCAACAGTACCATCCGCATTCAGTGTTGGCTCACTTACCCATATCAAGGACTCCTCTTTAATAGGAAGATTCTCTACCGTTGCAAGCGTTCTAGTATAGCTTAAATTCGTTCCAAACATATCAGCATAAGCATTACCTCTACTTGCTGATAAAGTCGCTAGAAACGCAACAGGAGAAGCGTAACCGCCAGTGTAATCTCCTGTTTCGTCTCCATATTCATCGACAATTGGAACCCTTCCGCTGTAATTTGAATACCATAATTTCTTAGAATTTTTTTTCAAGTTTCTCAATGTGCTATCCCTCCACCATCATTGCACATATATCCCTGCGACCATTTTGCTAACATCGGCAATATGGTCACGCACAATCTTCTTTCTACTTAACCCAGTAGACGGGAGATTACGGATCACCGTTCCTTTCTTAAATTAGTGCGCATATAGCAACAACTCCTTCAAGATACGTATTTCTGGGAAACCACGTTCGAGTTCCAGTATTATCATTGTGGGAAGATTCTCCCTCAACTCCAATTTGATTGTAGTCATACAGAGCTAATCCGCGGATATTGGAATAGAAACGTTCCATATCTCCAACAACAAACTCTTCTGTGTATGACTTCGGGTAATTCCGTATCACGCATACTTCTTTATATGCGTTCTTTACTTTTATTTTCAGAATGGATAAATCAGATTCTTCCGATATACCCAATTCAGTTTTTAAATCCTCATATATCTCTTCAATCAACTTATCCATCTTCAAACACCTATTTCTTTGTCTGTCTCACTGTTTTTGGCTTAGACTCTGTGGTCTGTGCCTTTTTAACAGTTTCTTCAACAGGTTTCCAACCGCAAGAAAGAAATGCGGAAGCCTGAATATCAGACTCCACACGCATTCTCACGCCATCTTTCTCGAATGTAAACATTTCGATCACTCCTTAGTCTGCTGGGTTCTGGCAAACACCGATTGCATCTTTCTTCTGATTCAGGACGAAAGCATCGTAACGTACACGACCTTCTACAAGGCTACCAGAGATACCAGGTGCGTCCTCATGAATCTTATACTCAGCAAGTTTAATTGGTGACGGCATAACCACTGGATTAGTGATTACAAAGTTTGTTTTCTCCGGGAAGTAAGAAGCCGGTGCCTTAATGATAAGAACTCCGTCAACCTCACCTACAAGTCCTGTGATAGCAAGCTGTGTAGCCATATCACCTTTCTTTGTAAATGCCTCGTCAAGTTTCAGCATATTGTAGTAACCCGGAGTTACGATACAAACTCTTCCACCTGTAGGGACTTTTGCATTGTCAAGAATCTCCTGTACAGCAAGGAATTTCTCATAAGCATTTGCTTTTGTTACAGCAACGTCTTTTACAACGTGTGAAACGTCAGCTCCGGCAACCAGTTTAGCGATACGGTATGTATCAATCTCAGGGATAATAACTTCGTCAATCTGACGTCTCAGCGCAGCTGCCGCAGCCATTGTTCCCATTGTGTCATCTTCACTCTTCTTGTCGATTGTAAATGTGAAGGCTCTGTCTTTGGAAAGAATCATCTCCTGAACTTCGTTCTCAAGCTCTGCCGGTGTTCCGTATCTGTTAGCACCATCTGTCTTGTAATCCCCCATTGTAGCAGTCGGTACAGAAAATACTTTTACTGTGGAAACTCCAACCCAGTCGTATGCGTAGTTTACAAGTGCAGATGTGAGTGCACCAACTTTAAATCTTTCATCCACGATCCGTGAATACTTCTCAGCGTAATTAACAGCCATTTCAATTCTCCTTTTCTAACTTTTTGAAATCAGCGAACACATCTTTATGTGCCCGGTATATACTAGGAAGATTAACCGTTGAATCCTTTCAGGAATAAATCAGTCTCTTCATCTTCGCCCTGTCCGGCATTTACTGGCGGTCTACTCTTAAGCCATTCTGTCTCAGCCTCTTTAATTGAAGCATCTTTGAATTTACTCATGTTCTCAGTGACTTTAACCATATCACCGTCAAGCTCTGCCTGTGCAGTATCCTTAGCCATGTCTCCTGACATTCCAAGCGCAAGATAGCGATTTGTAGCATTTGTCATTTTGATTGTGTTTTCCAATCCCTGGACATATTTTTTATGCTCTTCTTCTGCCTCGCGTTTTGCCTCTTCTTCCTGCTCTTCTGCTGTCTGTTTAGCTTTTAACTGCTTTCTGTAGTTGGCGGCTTCTGAGGATGCCTTATTGTAGTCATTCTGCAACTTTGCACTGTTGGCTCTTTCCTGTGCTAACTGCGCCATCAGTTCTTCTACAGTAGGCTCTTTCTCTTCCGATGCGTTATCCGGATCCTGATTCTGCTGTCCCTGTCCTTCAAGGTTTTTGTTTTCTTCCATAATTATCATGTTCCTTTCTTTCGCGTTTAGAGTTCTCTCTCATAGTTACGTTTCGCGATTATAGACTTCTCTGTCTTTCGCGTTTGATAAGGCACTTCTCTGTGCCGTGTATGAAAAACAGCCACATTTTTTATGGCTGTAATTTCTAAAAATATATTACTGCGCAACGGCAATTCACAATCTGATTTGCAGATGCACCTAAGGATGTGTCCTTTGGAAATAACATCCATGAATCTCCAACATGGAAAGCCTGTCCAATAGGAATATACTTTCCATTTACTTCGATGTGGTCTTTTCTAGTGACATCATCAATGATTGATTTCCACCGCTTCATTGTCTTGCCAGCATTCACAGCTTCTATATACCTAGCGTGGTTTATTGCCGTATTTACTTCGTTTTCAGCCATGAACCTTGCTCTATCCAGTGAATAGTAATAAGGATCATTCTTATGCTTTTTCGTGCTGTCTATGACATCGTAAGAAAAGCTCTTAACGTATGTCTCTAAGTGTCTATCCACGCTTGCATACTTCCTAAGCGTTTCCAAATAGGAATCTTCAATCTGCTTTCTGATAAGCTCATAATCAATCTTATTCGCTTGAGCCATCGTGAACAGAAGCGTCATTGTGACAATGAAATTCTCTTCCAGTTCTTCTGCCATTTGAATCCTTTTAGATTTTTCTTCTTCCGGAAGATTCATTTCTCCGAAATACTTTTTGAATGACATGCTGCGCTCATTTGTAACAAGCTCGTTCAATTCATCAAAACTAAGATTCGTGAACATCATTATCACCTGTCTTCATTCCATCAAGAATCGGAGAGTTTTCTGTCTGATCTGACAAATCAGGCATAACTTTCTTCTCTCCTGTTTGAGGCTCACTTTTATGAATCAACGATTTTTGATATTCTTCAATCGTTTTCTTACTGTCAGCCCACGCCTGAGCTACATCCGGGAACAAATCAACCTGTTCCATAGCAACTCGACCATTTACACCCGATTTAATCATTGCCACCATTGAATTTACCTTTGTAGCAAGGTCGTATGTTTTGTTACGGATAAACTTAGGCTTGATATCCGAAAATTCCAGTGAACGAAGCGGACTGTCGAATGAAATGTCATTTGTGCTCTTAATGGCGATCATCTCAAGCTCAACGATTTCAGCTTTACCTCGCCTAAGAATCTGCTCTTCCTTGCAAGCACTGTTTTCCGCAGCACTCCAACCGGAAGACATATTCATTGCAGAACCAGTAGAACCGCCACCAGGATCGGTCTGAATCGGAACGTATGCTTTCTGTAAAATAGTGTTTCGCTTGCTTACAATATTCTCTTGTACTCCCTGATAATCAAATGTACTGGAAATAGCCTTTAGCGTTGGAGTTCCACCGTTTCCGGTATTCCTAGCAAGAATCCACTGTCCTCCAACTGGAGCTTGTACTTTTCCATCTTCTCCATGAGGTAATTCGAATCCAACTCCGAAATACACTTCCTGAGTTGTCTGTGCAACGCTGTTTGCAAAATCTGATACTTCCACGTTCAATGCGTTCATATCTGAAATCTGACGCTCGAAGCATCCTGTTCTGTCTGTAGAACGATTGAATTCTACAATCGGAATCTTCTTGAATGGATTCTTCTCGCCATTTCTTTCCATAAATGACCATTCATTCTTTTCAATAGAGCCATTTATGACAGTCTGCATATTCTTAATTTCGTAGCGAGTATCAGGAGTGAATACCGTGTAGTACACATCCCCGTTCTCTGTTCTACGGAATGTCACTCCGGCTAACTTCTCTTGAAGTGCTGAATTTCTGTAGATGCAGAATGTAAACAATGGATTAAGTGTCACAAGGTCAAACGGAGCAAGTCCGTTATAATTCTTTTTGATATCGACAAACTGATAACCGATACCGTTGATTTCAACGTATCGTCCAAGCTCTTGGTCTTTTGAAAAGGCATATTCTGAATCATTCAGCTCATTCAACATTGAAATTCCATCGTCTTGAATCTCGTTCTGAGAATCTGTAGAACTTCTCAAGTCTTTATTCCCACGCTGGACGTATGTAATCGGTTGCCCCCATACATATCCGAGCTTGAATTCAGTAATTTGGTTCGCAAGGTTATCTGAAACTTTAATGTTTACTTCCTTGCGAATAATCTTTTCTCTGACAAGTGGCTGAATGCCTTTCTCGTATCTCATGAGAAGCGTCATTTCATTGGCGTTCTTCATGTGAATTACCATAGCTTTTTCAAGCACCTCGAAAATATTGTCTCTTGTGATTTTGTCTACGTCTGAATAAATCCGGCGTCTGCCAGTTAATTCAGGATATACATATGCTTTATTGTCCTCGGACACCGAATCTCACCTACCTTTGTGTAAAAAGAAAGAGCCTCGCGTGATAGCGCCACGCAAGACTCAATCCTTGAAAAAATGAACGAATTACAATTTCTTCGATTATAATTATACCCCTGTATTTTATGAATTTTATGCAAATTCAGTCGGAAACGTATTTTTTTATTCTTCTCGATACCAATGACTGGTCGATACGCAGCTTTAACGCAATCTCCTGTTGAGACATTCCATCTTTCGTAAACTCAAGAATTGCTTTATCCTCAATGTCCTTGCAATCTGCAATCACTTTATCAATTTCCATTTCCAGCTTATGCAGATATTCTATATCTGTCTTAATCCGCTCTTCCATGATGCGACAATTCTCTTCCCACTCTTTCATTTTTACCTGTTCATGTTCTGAGCAACCACCAATGGTGAATCCTCTCGGCTCATATGGAAACTGCGGATTTGAGCCATATACCTTGCCGGAATAACAAGAAGGTCTTTTCTCAACATACTTCTGTAGCTTTCTCCTGTCCTTGTCAAGAAGGATTCCAAGTAATCTGTAGTTTGCAATATCTCTTCTAGTGATTTTCATGTTGCCCTCCTTAAACTGGACTTTGAATGATTGATGCTGGTCCGTCAATATCTCCATAAATTTTCATTGCTAACTGAGTGATCCCATCTCCGGCATCGTCATGTTCGTTATCACCAATCTGTACAGTCATATTCAATTCATCCATTGCATCACTGTATTCTTGGTCTTGATGTTCCGGATCCAAGAATATGAAATGTTTCTTTACATCACCGGAATACGCAACCATCTTAGTCATTTTTTCCATGTTCCCCGGAGCTTTTTTATAAGAGCAGCTGCAATGGTAATTATGCTTTTCTAGTTCTGTACTTACCCTGTCTGAATACATATCTCCACCATTGTTCGCTTCGAACTGTATTTCTGTAAGCTTTTCTCCTATGATTTTTCCAGTAACAAGAGGAATCGTAACTTCTTTCTTACCTTTATTGAAAATCCATGAAGGAATGTACACATCTCCATTTGGATATTCATAACCGATAGGCATTGAGAGGCTGTCTCCACCACCCCACGCAACATCACATGCGCCAACGACTCTATGGTCACCTTCTGGCAGTATGCCATTGTAGTATCTTAATTCGTCTGCCGGGAACAATAATCCTTCACGAACAAATGGAGTCTGCATAAATTTAGCCATCCACTCGTTCTTATCAAGTCTGTCACGCATATTATGATAGTATTTCGTTGAAAATCCTTTTACCGGATAATTAAAGTTGGATTCTCCTTTTTCATTAAGTGCCGGAATTTTCCTAAATTTGTATCGTGGATTATTCTCGTACTGTTTCTCGATTCTTCCCAATGGGTCAGCAACATTCCATCGCGTACCAACCATCAACTCTTTTGAACCATCGTTTTTACGGTCAACAAGGATATTAAGATAATCTTGGTATCGACCATCTAATCGTCTTAGACTCAATGATTCTTTACGATCACGCACCAAGTCATCCACGTAAAGATATCCATCTTCACTAATATCTACAGCACCAGTCCATGTACCATCAATACCACGGCAAGTTGTAGTTGCAAAACTTTCAACTGCATCGTAATACAGTTCATTTTTTTCTGATGATTTGCTTACGAGCTGAACATCCGGGAAAATTTCATGGAATGTATACTCTTCATTTTCTGTTAGCTTAATCAAGTCATTATGGAATCTATCTGCAAGAATACCACTGTGACCACTCATGGCATTATGGCTTGATGGACGCTTACCGATTATCCATGCATAGAAGAAAATACAAATCGTACTCTTACCTACACGGGGTGGCATAGACAATCCATAGAAGTCATATTTGCCATCTTCCAAGTCCTGCAAGTCTTGAGCAACAATGCTAAGCGGATTCATTCTAGGTTCGTAGAATTTCTTCTTGTACGGTCTGTTCTTTTCCATATACAGTAAGAAACTTTCAAATCGGTTTGGAGCTTCCCACAAAAGGACATCCCAGTATAAGCTATTCAATGCATCTGACTTCTCAAGAAGTGGAATAACCTGTTTTATATAGCTAGTGATTTTCAGACAGTAAGAAAGCTCTGCATTATCCTCTTTGTATACAGCTCTTGCCATATCGAAAAGGTCACGCAGAGTTTCGCAGCACACAGGCTTTTTCTTTATTGCGTTTATAATTCTTTTGTTTCTACCTGATATCACTTAATCAATTTCCTCCAAAATAAAAAGAGCCAATATCTGCAATTTCTCACAAATATCGGCTCTGGCTCTTAGGCTCTGGCACTTAATTATTTTTTAATTTCAACAATTCCATTCTGATCAATGATTTTAATTTCAGCTCCCCAGTAAGATTTCACGTATGATTGCATTCCAGAAATAATATTTCTTAGCTTTTCATTTTCAATCAATAAAGAACTCATATCATCTTCAAGATTGGCAATTTTTCTTTTAAGTTTTTTCTTTCCCATAAATCTTCACATCCTTGTTCGCTGAACAATCTGTTCATACATTCTTCTACATCTGTTCGCATTTTTACAACGAATATCTGTAAGACATGATTTTCTCCCAAATGTGCTAACGTCTATCTTTTCAATATCGGCTTCAAAATACCTGCACCCATCACAATATTCTTCCAAGTACAGACTAAAAGTTTTATACGTACTCATCGTTTTATCTTCCCATCCTTAATCACCGGATAATACGCTTTCTTGCAGTGTTTACACCATATCGGCGTATTCTCAATATTGGAATTCACTTCCACTCTCTGACCAGTCTTGTGACCATGTGGACAGTAATACCAATTTTCTTTTATCTGTTCCATTACTCTAACCACTCATTATCCAAATAATAAAATCCACATACAACAGCTCCAATCGATCCAATCCAAAAAATCCAAAATAAAACTTGCCAAAACACTTCTTTTGATTCCAAATGCTCAACAGTTTTATCGATAGTTCTATCCTGATAAAAATGTGTATTATCTGATATTGTTTTGTCTTTTAATTCTGTAAAAATTGTTCCTTTGAATCTTGTTCCAGTACCATAATACTTGTATCTCACGCGACTCGATTCTTTAATTGTATCAATATAGTCTGCATCTGGAAGTTTTATTTTACCACTATCGAATACTACACAGCAGAATGATACTTCTTTACATTGTTTGCTCTCACTACCAGCGTAATCCCATGACCAGTAAATCTCTGTATGAGTTGTCGTATGACCTTTTCCATCGGTGGTTGTATATGTTCTAGTATGTCTGTTATAATGCTCTTCTTTCTTCTCAACATACATATATTCCCCACCAATCTCAGGATAAGTAACTGTATCAACAGCTTCTAAATCACCATACACAAAAGCATCCCCAACGTTTGTGTCCATCCCATATCGGAAAAGTTCTTCATCCTCAATCTTAACAGCCTTATTGTATCTCTCATTATTATCCATAATACTGTTTTGAATCTTACCTGATATAAGAAATCCAATCAAAAGCATTACAGCCACGATAGATACACTTGTTAAGACTTCACGCTTCGTAATCTCCATTTATTTATCTCCAAATAAATCTTGTGGTGCATCTTCTGATACATCGTATTCAAGGTAAGAATAAGACTGTTTCTCATATCCAGTCATATTCAAGAAAATACTTGTCGGAAATTTACGTACATAACGATTGTACTGCTTCACCTGTTTATTGAAGTTACTTCGATATTCAGCAATCATATTTTCTGTGATCGACAGCTCGTTCATTAGCTGCTTGTAATTTTCATTCGACTTCAACTCTGGATATGCTTCACTTACTGCCGTAATAGCTGTAGTGACATTCTCAATATTCCCCGTCTGCCCTCTTCCATCGACAACGGCTTTCAATGTTTCTGCCTCATGCGAATCATACTGTTTCACGCAATCCGCAAGATTATACACAAGGTCAACTCTTCGTTTTTCCTGCACCTTGATATCCGACTGTGCCGTCTTTACTTGTTCTTCCATTGCAATAGCCCTATTCTGCGAGCTGTATACTCCAAATACGCACATTAAAACTACTGCAACAACGCCACCAAATGCAATTAAGGCTACTTTCCAATTACTTTTCATCTGTTTACTCCTCTGTATGACAAGTGTTGGTCAGTTTCTTGTACACATCTTCATACAGCTCCTGTTTGTCACCATTGTATGTGTACTCTGCATAGATGCCATCACCGCTAATGTCGGTTGAAGCAAGGCACTTATAATTCTGTAATGTCTTACAGCTCCATACGACAAATACATTGCTTAAATCAATCTCAACCTCCGGTTTATGCTCATGGTACCATTCAACAAGTTTCTTTTTACATACACTCTGGAAGTGATTCATTCCTGTGATAATCATTGTTATTCCTCCGTTTACAGTCTATTGTTAAGTTCCATCTGGTTCATTTTCTTGGAGAACAGTTTAAGCTCGTATGCCGTTAGTCCTACACACGTATTTCCTATCTTTTTCTGATCCGTTAAATCAGCATCGTATGACTGCAATATATACTCCCCAGATTTTTTATGTCCAATAAATACGATTTGAGTATAATTGTATTCCATACTTTTTCGTCCATATTGAGCATGCCATCTGTTTTCTTCTAGCTTTACGAATCCGATATCCGCTAATTTTTCATCTACTGTTTTAAAAAACTTCATATCTCCTACTCCTCATAAATAATATCCAATCCGTAAGCAACCGCAGCATCATATTCAATCTTACATCCTCTCGCGTTCTCCCAGCCTTTACAGAAGTATACTGTGTGGCACAGAGACATATTTTCAAGAGACTTAGCGAGGAAGCATAACGGAATCTGAACTACTCCGCGTTCTTTCATTGCATCGGCACTGTACCACTCATCTGTGAAAAGAGTATTTACAACCTCATATCCTTTTTCTTCAAGAACCTTAATTGCTTTCTCTCTTGTTGCTACGATTTCTTCATCAGTCTTTCCAGCCATTGGCTGACTTAACATTGCTTTCTTCATCATTAATCCTCCTGTTCGCCAGGACGTTTGCTTATTGGCTCTACTCCAATCAAGCACCCATTTCCGGCATATGCTATAAATTCAAATTTATTATTCACAACAACCTTTGATGTTTCGCTGAAAGGCTCTATCAGTTGATATGTCTCAAATATTGGCAGATACAGTGCTTTTGGTGTTTGCCAGTACAGTTTCCTTTTACCATCAAGTTTCCATCCGGCATCTGTAGTAATTGTATCAAACCTTAAAATTCCAAGAACTTCCTGCCCTGTTGTTTCAATATGTGCAATTGTTTTTTGTATCATTCCGCAAACAACCAATCTTCAGCAAGCATATCTGCCTGAGAAGCAAGCCATCCCATCTGTACTCCTGATGTTCCGACAAATGCAATAGCCATGTTTCCGATAGCATCATGTTCACAGTTTACAATTTCTCCATCTGCTGTCTTATAAGAAATACCAGTAGCAAGCTGAATGTACTGCTTCTTACCATTCCATCCTTTACGTGCCACTTTACGCCCTTTTCTCAGATATGTGATAGCGTCACCAAATGAAAATACTGCTTTGTCACAGAGTATCGGACAATTTTCTTCGTTTGCAATCATCCAGTCCTCTCTTAACATATCATCAAAAACTCTTCCGACTCTCTCGTCTTTAATATCAGTTTCATTTTCTTCGCTTCCAGTGAGCAACGGCTTACTATGCGTCATAACCGTCTCTTTTTCCTCATCCCAGTACCAATAATAAGCTAACCAACCAGGGAGTCTCACCTTTGCTCCACGTTTCATTGCTTTTAATGCTTCTTTAAATGTCATCGTTCATTTCTCCTTTCTTTCTGCTTCTACAACGCACCTACACTCTTAAATGCTTCCTCTATCTTTGGATACTGGATAGCAAACCAGTCCACTATTGTTTCCTCGTGTCCAAACTGTTTGTAATGTTCAAAGTTCGGTCCTAATCCGCTTTCGTAAAGAAAAGCATGTATGATTTCGTGACGTAACTGTTTCTTCATCAAACAGTCGAAATCACCTAACTTGTTCACGTTATCAGTTTGATGATTTTAGATGTATAGTCGCAGTATCCGTCATATTCTGCATCTTTCATCTCTTCACGGATAATTTTATATTCAGTTCCTAATACGTTTACTTTTTCCATTGCTACTCCTCTCTTAAAAACGAAATAGGAGGGTTCGAACCTCCATCTCCAGCTCTTGCGCTGGCACTTTACCAATTAAGCTATGTTCCGTTAGCAGGTGGACAGTAATCAAACCACCTCTGCTACGGTTCTTTATACAGTACGAAGAAAATAGTAAACATTGTGACTATCGTGCAAAAATGTGAATATTAAATCTTTGACGGAACTCCGCAGCTAAAATCCGTCTGTTACATTTTTTCAAACACAATTAGGTCTTCACCTTATTCAATCATGGTAAAAGTCATATTCTGCCACTGTGATGATAGGTCTGAGCTTTCGAGAGCGACTCTTGGCTTCCTACCACTGTCAAAGCACACATGGGATTGATACCCATAAATTTCACGGTTCTTTCAGATAATGTTTTCGCCTATTTTGCACCCTTTGCATTGCTCATATCGAAATTGCTTATTCAAGAACTTGCCATACCGCTACTTTAACGAACCTCTTGTGTTATACTCCGATCTCTCAGATTCAAGGCAAATCAGCTTATTGAGAATTTCCAGTTAGTCCGTAGTCTCTCACACCACTCACATCACTGGATTATTTCTGCACCGCAGACGTCTATTAATCACTGACCAAAAGGATTCTGCATTTGACTTCTCTATGATGATACACTACAAGGCATTGTTGACGGTTTCCGTCTTCACCAATGGAATCACTCCCAGTGGAAAGAATCAGCTTATCCAATATCTCGAACAAGCCTATCTCGTCACCATTGCATCTCGGCATGACTGAAAATCACTCTTCACCGAGGTAATCATATTTGAAAATAGCCATATAAGGATTCGAACCTCAATCTTTCACTTGGGTAGGGGTAGAATGAACGCTTTACCATTAAGCTATACGGCTTCCAACTACACAGTAGTAAGGAAAAGTTATGAAAAAGTTTTTTCTCCGAAACTCGGAGAGAGCTACCGTTCGGATTCGAACCGAAAACCTGTTGATTCGTAATCAACTGCTCTATCCATTTGAGCTATGATAGCATATCGCGGTTTTTATATTTTGATTCAGGATGGGGGAGTCCGAAAAAATATTTATCTGAGAACCGTGAAACTCAGAAATAGCAGATACCGGAGTCGAACCGACTATTTCAAGATCATGACTCTTGCGTGGTATTCCGTTCCACTCATCTGCAATATAAATTATAATGGTTCAATATCTTTTCTCCATAAAAAACCATATGCACTTTTTCTACTTCCGTTTATGCACTCATGAATATGTGCCTGCTTGCTTATATCACCACAAGATAAAGCACATTCTCTTTCAGTTTTATATGAATTTACAATTGTACCATCTTTCAAACATTTATTTATGATGAACTTTGTATTTATTTGTTCAGTTCCAGTTTTTAAAAGTTCTATCTGGTAATCCAACGTATAGTTTTTCGCATGCATTATTAAATAATTATTCACACGCTTATCAGGAAATAGTGTTAATGTAAACTGAGTTTTCCCGATTACTTCTTTGGCAGGAATTAAATAGCACTGATTTTCATAGATTGTGCAGAAATAATCTATCTCTTTCTCTGTGTAAGTATTTTTTCTTAGTCCATTCGAAGTTAAATGCGTACTAAGCGTGCTTATCATAAATCCTGTTGTTCTTTTTCTAGCGGTTTTAACTTGTATTTTCTTTAAGTTCCCATCAATGTCTGCAATAAAATCATATTTGCAGTATGCACTAACTGGAACAGACACATTTATGCCACGTTTAATGAATTCCGTCTGGCACGATAATTCTGTTTCAATTCCTTTTATTTCTTTTTCATGCATTCTATACCGTCAACTCTTTCTGATTTATCCTCTTGCATATCCACCAATGCCAGAAGTGCGTTTTTACTGAACTGTCACTTCTCATAAAACAGGTTCCGTGATTTTTCATGTGTATACCCACTACTGTGCTCACGTTTGGCTACAGCCTGTGACTGTCAGCATCTCCGCAAAGATACTGGGTTGGTTTTCACCTCTAGGAATCGGAAGGACTTGAACCCTCGTTTCTGTCGCGATCAGCGTTCTACCAGTTGGACTACAATTCCTTTAACCTCCATCTGACGGTTAGCAACAATATTTATCGTGCCGTGCGTTGCACTAGATTTTATAGTCTTTACTGACTAATCGTCTTCACCCCATATCAATGGAAACGATATGAAGCCTATGAGCCATATACAACACGCTACAAACAATCCGTAGATACACCGGAAGAAGATTGCGCCGCCAAGAACCCAAGTCATTGCATGAGCATCTAGCGCAGCCAGAAGAGTGAATACAGCTCCTAAAAACATCTTTCCAACTCCAACATATCCGGCAAGCAAAGTGAAAGCTATGAGCGTAATACCCGCAAGCCAATGTCTTATTTTCGCTTTATTTTCTTTCCGCATCGTTCACACCTCCACGTATGCTCTGTTTTCCATGAACCATCTGATTGCAAGACTAAATCAGTATTTGCATGGACGGTTCGCTCATGCTTGCAAAACAGCTGCCTTATTATCTTAAACATTTCATCCTCCGCATATTAAATCCATGAAGTTTACGCCAGTTATTTGAACCGAATAGCAATTTCCAAGTAAATGTATTTTTCAAAGAATCTACATTGAAACTTAGCGATACTTTAAATTCATTAACATTTTCTCCGCTGCCTATTTCCATACCAGCATCATCAACAAGTTTTTCAGAAAGATCATGAATCAAATCATCTACAATCGTCATTCTCCTCGCAATTCCATCAGATGTTATAAAAACCTGTCTGAGATTTTCATCTTTTTCACCCATCGCACATTCTCCTAAAGCGCATTCACACTCGCAAAAGCTTTTATCATCTTCGGAAACTGTATTGCGAACCAGTCAACAAGCGTTTCATCGTGTCCAAATTGTCTATAGTGCTCAAAATTCGCTTGCAGTCCGCTTTCAGCAAGAAATGCGTGTATAATTTCATGCCGTAGCTGCTTTCGCATCAGTTCATCAAAATCTCCAACTTCATTTACATTATCCTCCCTGATTTTAATTTCTCTTGATGTATAGTCACAATAACCATCGCTATCTTTATCTTTGAATTGCTCCCTAATCACTTTATATTCAGTTCCAAGAATATTTACTGTCGCAACCATTTTCTTCTCCTCATTGGCAAACCGTGATATTTTCGCCAGTTATTTGAACCAATCGTGTAACATGGCAAAGTGTTTACATTAAATGTTCCAAATGTTCCATAGAAAACCGAAGATGCGTCCAATAAGTTGTCTATGTTTCTCATTTTCTGTTTTAGTATTGAAGTTGGTATTGTTGCCAATTCTTCGACTATATCATCACAGATTAAACATGAATCCTGTTGGATATAAAGTTTCCCTGTTGGTGGAAAGCCATCATACGCATATCTTCTCTTATCTTTCTCGCCCATCATTTATTCCTCTTGCGTCCACTATCCCCCAACAAAAACGAAAATGTTTCTAATTTAGGAACTTTCACGCCGCATAACGCACATGTCAGCTGGATCGCAGTATTCCGATCTCCGCATTTCTTGTAAAACTCTAAATAAATGCTATAAAACATGCTAACTGCTTCAATTATTTCTTTATTGCCCATCAAACAACCCTCCAAAGTGTTTTCACATCATCAAGTCTGAACATGGCCTGGACTGAATCTTTGTTGCTGAAAATAATAATTCCATCATCCTGAGCAATCTCGCAACAATAAGCCTCTACGCAATACGTTGCATCATCTGTGACAACATGGTATCTCGGCTGAATTGGTTTAACTCCGTCATAAATCAGCATCTTTAAATACCTCCTTAACAAATCCGGGTAGTTCGCCTATCCCTTCTGCCCCTATCAGCATCTTGCAACCTGCATAAGCATTGAACCAGAAGCCAATCTTCGGAACAACTACTTTCGTAAACATGTCATCTATAATTTCCAGTGGTTCGTTACACTCAAACCGAGGAATCCAAGCCATTTTAGAAATTTTTCTGTTGATATCCGGTGAAAACTGTACTATCTGATGCTGAAGAAGCACTTGAGTAAATATCAATCTTCCAGTAACAGTCTGACCAGTGGATTCTACTGTTGCTTTTAAATTTTCTATCGTGTATTCCATGATACCTGACTTCCTACAAACATTCTTTCTCTGCTTTCCACTTAGCCACTCTGTCGCACATGATTTTTCGAACCTTTTCCTGAGGCATGTCTTTTGGAAATGTGGCAGATATTAGAATTCTGTACTTATGATCCCGAAGTTCTCTTTTAATTTCATTTCTATCAAATGAATAAAACGGGTCGCACCAATATATATTTTCCAACGTTCTGTAATCAAACGCTGCATCATAGCATAAATTAACATCCTCATTGATCTCACATTGAATTTCGTCTGTGTCGTATTCCTCAATTGTAGCTGCGTCGCTATAATATCTTTTTTGACTATTCAGCATTGCACATATCTGTTCAGCTTTCTCTCTGCTTAATGCAACTGTCCGTATGTAATAATCCGAATACTCTCCGGAAGTAATCACATATACTTTCATAGCTAATCTCCTATCATGTAAAATAAGGTCTTTTTGAGAAAAAATTGCTTGAGGGGGTGAGGTATGTACCGGGGTGTCCTGTCCTTGCAACCCCCGCCCGGGTCTTTTAAAATCTAAAACCTTTCCCGATGCTTCCAGCCGGTGCGATGTCTTCCCAATAATCCGAACATATGTATCTATACGACAAACAGCAATTTGTTACACAGCTAATATACAATATCTTGTATCTGTGCGCTTTATTGCACTATATCTTGTGAAAATAATAGTTTTAATTGATTGATATTAAAAAAGATCAATCGGCGTCCGGCAAATCAGGGAACTTTGGAAGCTGTCGAGCCGGCTCTTTTTGTCCTATTGCATCGGTCACGCCGTACTTTTCCGCAATCCCTGGAAGATCAGGAGCTTTCTGCGCTGCTGTCTGCCCTCTCGGCTGCCCCATATTCCAACCATAATGCCTGTTGAGTATGCCAAGAATGCCAACCGGATTGCCTTTCCCGGATGCTAATTTATTACTCAGAGATTCCTCTCTTTCAGCTTGCAACTTTTTCGTTACCTCGGACGAACCGCGTTCAATTTCCGGATTATTAACCCATTGATATAGTGTGTCTATATGTATTCCAGTCATTTTACTAAATCCCATAACTGATACTTCTTTTGAATACTCATAGCACATAGCTATATATATATCACATACATTATCAATTAATTCTCTGTTGCTGTAATCTATATTACTTTTTTCGTTATATCTTCTAACTATTCCGTCAGTTTTACATGGTTTAAATACTGATCTGTAAATATATAACAATACACTGTTCCATCTCTGTTGATCGAATGTATATATATCTTTCATGTCTATGTCGTGATCTATGCAGTAATTAGATATAGATTCTTGTATATTGTCCGTGTATACTTCTGTTTTCTGTTCTGTTGTCTCCATCTCTTGTCCTTCTACGCGTTCCATTTTCTGCATTCTGATCACCTCCCAGCAACGAAAAAAAAGGAAGCAGCCACGCCCGATCTGATCCGATCAGGTTATTAGCTACTTCCCTATCAATTTTCTCTGTGTTTCTTAATGACTCAATTATATATTTATTTTCCGCGTATGTCAATTTATTTTTTCGCCCGCGTGAGCGAACCACGGCGCCCATAACTTTATAAACGGCAGCAGAAGAACGTCATAGGAGCTGGAGAGCAAGAACGGTAAACCGGAAGAAAAAACAGTCCCAAGAAGAACAAAACCGCAAGGTTTTTTCTTGTATATTTCTTTTTCTTTTCTTCTCTTCTCTTTTCTATTCTTCTCTAGGTTTCCAAACGGTATACCAACCGGTTACAAACTGGTATACCAAGCATAAACGTATACACATGATACAACACTGGAAGACACAAAAAAGACAGCCCGGGGGAGGCTGTTGACTTTTTAAAAATATAAGCTATAATATAACTATCAACATTTGTTGATTCCAGATAGACCATGATTCTATGCGGAGTCGTTCAGATCAATGGCTGAACGTTGAGTTGAAAAACATATGGGAACGTATGCAAACGGGAGAACAGCGTAGCTTTTTGGGCTACGCTTTTTCTCTTTTAGATTCCGTATATATCATTCCCTAACTTCCAACTTTCTCGAACATCTGGAACTTTTACTCCTGCTTTTTCTCTTGCTTCTTCCAGCATCTTTTCAACATCTTCAAGGCTTCCATAAGTGCAGAACCTGGAATCTATTTTATTTCCTTTCGTGATCTCAACTCTGTAATTTTTGTAACCGTCTTCGATGACAAAATAATATTCATCACCGATCTTTTCGCTGTATGAAGTCCATGCATTTACTTTGATCATTTTCTTTCTTCCTTTCTTCTGGAATCTATTTCCGTAGAGCGGTACAAGACCGCCCTATTTTTTTGTGTCTGATCTGCTTTTATTTTTCTTCTTTCGGTTTGAATTCTTCTGATCCGCTTTCGATGTAGAGCAAGAAATCATTGATTTTCTTTTCTTCCCATCCGGCTGATCTAAGACCTTCGATCAGTCTAGCTATTTCTGTCATTGTCATATCTTCCATGCTTTCTCCTTTCTCCAGTTCTCACTGGTGACTTGTAAGCTGTGCTCCTTACAAGTATTATTATATATTTATTTGTGCCTAATGTCAATACATGCATATAGAAATATTTGTGCTTAATTCGCTTTTGCTTTCTTTCTTTCTATTTTATCCAGTTCTTTTAATATTGTTTCTTTTATAAAGGCGTTGCAGCTTTTCCCGGTAAGCTCTTTTATTCTTTCTTTCGTTCCAAGTGGAAACTGGCAATTGACGCGATCAACTGTTTTCATATATTCCGCAACTGCTTTTCTACGTTGTTCTTTCTGCTTCTCTGTATATTCTGGCATCTTTCTAGCTCCCTTCCTATTTTCTTTCATTATAGTATATTAACGCCTTATTTTCAATGCTTATTTGTGCTTAATAAACAATAGACAAAAACGCTATTGTATTTGTGCCTAATATTTGTATAATATGTCTATTGTATTTGTGCCTAATATCATGTATTATAATAACTGTAAACGAGATACAGCAACAGCCACACAGGACAAACAACCGGACGCCCTGAACCACTCAAGCCAATGAGGACATAAGCAAGCGATCTGATTAATTGCAAAACCTGAGGCAGTCGCAAAATAAAAAAGCCGTTGACACTCTACCAAAGCAACCAACGGCACCAATCAAAAAAGAAAGGTAAGCCCATTATATCAGGGCGAAAGGAAAAAAGAAATGTCAAAATATTTTAAATCTATTAAATCTTATGAAGATCTTAAAAATCAGTATAAAAAATTATTGAAAGCCAATCACCCGGACAACGGCGGAAACGTTGAGACAATGAAAGAAATTAATGTCGAGTATGACGCACTTTTCACAGTTTGGAAGAATAAAAAGGAAGTTGAGACAGGCGAAGAGATCAAAGAAACCGCAGACAGCACACGAAGCCAGTTTTACACACAGTTTGGATGGGAAGGAAGCCGTCACAGCTGGGATAGAACACTAAAAGAAGTCGCTCAGATCGTCCGCGCATACGTGAAAGAAAAATATCCAACTTATAAGTTCAGCGTTCGCACTTCTTATGCTTCTATGTGTCAGGAGTTGCACGTTACATTAAAAGAAAGCCCAGTAGAGATTTATAAGACATTTGAAGAGCTTGACAACGACGATTTTCGGGAGATTTCAAAGCGGTTATTTATGTGGGGTTACAACGACGAAAACAGAATAAACTTTTTGAACGCATCAGCAGAAGAAAAGAAAAAGACTATTGAAGAGTCCAACAGCAAATACGCACACATTTTAAACGACATAACAAGAGGAGTCATTGAAGACGTTGACGCCTTCGTCAAGTCTTACAATTATGAAGACTGTGATGGCATGATTGATTATTTCGACGTAGATTTTTATTACTTCGGATGCTGCCAGGATAACGGCGCAGAAATTAAGATTGTGCCAAAAACGGCAAGAATCAAGAATAAGAAAGCCAGCGTTAAAGCATCCAGCAAGAAGAACGAACAGCCACAGCCGGAGCAGATCGAAGTAAAGACGGACGGCATCAGCTACAAGATTACACAGGGCGAAGACACGCGCGACGGTTCCGAGTTATGGCTTGTAAGAATTAACGAGACACTCACAAGAGAGCAATATCTTGCAGAAAATAAAGCAATGAAGGATCGCGGCGGATATTATAGCAAATTTAGACACGCTTTCATTTTCCGAGTTGACCCGACCGAAATTCTGAAAGGAGAAAAAACAGCATGAGTAATATCTGTATTAAAAAAATACCGTGTTGCGGGTGTCCTGATATGGACACTTGCACTCTTGAAAAATCAGAAAATCTTTTAAAAGAATTGTTTACACGCTACGGAAGTTATACCAAGGAAATGAGCGAGAAAACAATAAGAATTTACGAGCAGCATCCGGAGAAGCTACACACAGAAGCGGACATACTGCATTATTTTGACAAGGCACAAAAAGACATTGAACAGCTTGAAAGGGTTATTTTGCAGCTGAAAGCATACGAAAACGCATTGACTGAAAGATATAACTTCATTAAGACAGCACCGACAAAGCAGAAAATAAAGCTATACCGGGAAAAGAAATATCAAGATAAAGTTTATTATTTCATTCTTTTCTATTCTGTAAATTTGACAGACGGACACGAAGAACTAATACAATCTATTAAATACACTGGAAAAGAACGCCGGAAGGCTATAGAAGACTTTGAGCAGCTCCAAAAGGAAAAGAAGAACACTATTTTTGAGAAAGACATAGAAAAGCGATATTGGGAACGCTAGAAAGGACTTGAAACCATGAAAAAGGTAATTGACGTTATTATATTAGCTCTATTAATTGCGGCGATCAGCTCAGCTGCTACCCGTGTATACATGATAAGAACCGCAGCGCCTTCCGTGCCTTGTTCTATCGCATGGAATGACGAAGTGCACGACTACAGATAACAGCCACCCGCCCCGGAGGAACGAAGGCAGAAAGGGCAAAGAATATGGAGAAATGGCGCGTTAATTGGTGCGGTAATTATTCGGAATTTTCCGCAATTTTCGACACGAAAGAAGAAGCGAAAAAATTCTACAATTCATTAATCGCAAGAAACAAAAAAATTTATAGCGTATATATAGCCGGATAAGTTCCGGCTTTTAGAATACCAGAAGGGGGACAGAATCAAATGAAAAATAGAGATATCGCGGAAATGATTTTTACCGCTTTAAGTGATGGATACGACAACGAAGAAGAACGCCCGGAGACGGTCGCAGAGCTTGCCGCAGAACTTGAGCAGCTGGAAGAAGGCGCAACGCTCAAAGCTGCATTAATCGCACTCTGTGAAACCGTGGAAGAATTGCAGAGCTAGGAAGGGAGGCGGCGCACATGGTAAGAAATACGGAAGGCGGGAAGATCGCATTTTATCAGGCGTGGACAGATGACAATCTATTAATTTTCGAGTACTGCGGAAGGGTTCAGGCGTTCCGAGTTATTCCAGATGGCAAATATATAATAGCCATTGAAGGCGACACGATCCGAGCCGATCACGGCGCGAAAGGGTTAATTGACACACTGGAAGCAATGCCAGCCGCAGACCTTGAAAAAATCATAAAAAGAATATTTTAAAACACAAGCCCGGAATCCCTCCGGGCTATTCGTGCACCCGTTCAGGTGTTGTGCCGGTTCGATCCCGGCGGCGGGTTTCTCTGTACATTGACAATTAAACATGCTAATATGTTAATATATAACGCCATTATTTGGGCTTTCAAGGCGTTTCATTGTCGTAGCCTAACAACTAACACCGACTGAACAAAAGACCGTAGAAAGAGCGTATACAACGCCACAAGACACAACCGCGCGCAAATCTGCGGGAGTAATGCGCACCCAGCGCAAGCCATAGCACGCCAATAGACCAACCGCAGACCGCAAAACGGTAATTATATAGCATGACAATATAAGAGCCGCAGAAACGGCAACAGCTGCGCAGATCATACAAGACCGCAAGCCCTAGCCGGATCACGCCCGGAAACCTTCACAAGCGTGACCGGACCAGCGACCGCAGGCAGAACGCCCGGAAGAGTCAAACAGACAAAACATATCAGAAACCAAAAGAAAAAAGTTATTCACACGACAAAATCCCAATAAAAAAGGACGCCGAAACCAATCAAAATTTCGACATCCAGATTTTAGCCCTCTTTGAAAAAGTACCGATTTCTTTTTTGGGCGAATTTTTCTAGGTTCGGAAAAAACGCTCTAAAAACGCGCGACTTTCCAAGATTGCAAAAAAAATTTTAATTTCTTCCAGTGCTTCCGAATCCACCTCTACTAATTTCTTTCAAACATGTTACAGCTTTGAACCATAGTCTCGGTTGATTTCTTATGACTCTGAACTGACAAATCCTGTCATCTTTGCGAATCACTGTATCACGAATCGCATAAGCCATGAATCCCCACTGGTCATCATTTCCATTGTAACTGTTGTCAATAATTCCCATACTGTTCGCACTAATGATACCAAACCGTCTAGGCGTTGACGATCTAGGCAGCACCCATGCTTCATAACCATCTGGAAGAATCATGCCGACTCCAAGCGGAATCAATCTCAGCTCACCTTTTTTCATTGCCACATCTTCTGCCGCTCTCAGGTCAATCCAGTCTCCATTTGTTACTCTGAAAATTTTTCTCACCTTGTCACCCATGCTATTCGCAAAATACTTAATACTAATTTCCATTGTAAAAATCCTCTATCTTTCTTTCTAGGTTTATCCCGACTCTAAACATTCATTCTTCAACGCTTTCAGAAAACAACTCACTTGATTTCCGAATCAGTTCACAAGCCTGATATGCAGGACGATGAAAATTCTCACTTGCCTTTTTATCTGTTGGCAACTCAGCTAATCCACCGTAATGTCTCTGAGAATCAGCGTTAATTTCCGCCTGACTTCTTCTTGTTTCTGTACTTCTTTTCACTGTTCATCACTCCATTAACTCAAATCTGTATTTCTGCTTCACATCTGGATATTTCACGTGGTCAACCTCGCTCACGAACATTCCATAAGGTCTACTCCAAATAGCTCCATCCTCACATTCGTAGACTACATAGAACTGCCCTGGTGATTCTGTGTCCTGGCTGATATGTAGAACTTTAACTGTATGTCCTTTGAAATGCTTGTAGATCTGTCCTGCAATAACATTTCTATCATTATCTACTGGAACTTTTCTCTTGAAGTATTTCTCGCAATCCGCAAGGTCGCAATTATCATAGTTAAGTGGGCTTTCATCATCCCACTCTCCTATATCCGCTTCTTCTATGTGGACATGCTGATGTATCATACCATCAAGAGCATAATTAATACCGCTTTCTATTTCGCCTAATCTATGCAAATTGTCCGTATCAATCATATATCCGCTTACTTTAAATATCTTTGCCATTGCTATTCTCCTTATCTTCTAATATAATCTTCTCCTAAAACCACGCCCAAAGAAACGCAAGCGCAATCACAATTGCATGAAAGCATTTCCATAATACCCACGCAAGTTCACTTTTTTCGTCCCGGCGATTATTAATCATCCACATCCATATCGCACTATAACCGATTATTCCAACCACAATGCTTGCGATTCTTAACCCCAGCTTAATCTGTTCCATGCACATTCTCCTCTTCTAACAGTTCAGGATTGTCAAATATGTTGCCGACAACACGAACATCGCACAAATATGCCCAGTATGCTAAATCGTGTCTGAGAAACTCTGAACCTTTCGTATTCCACTTAATTATAAATGCACCTTCTTCATACTTAATCACTCCGTAATAGTGTCCGCATTGCACAATATCGTTTTCCCAAAATTCCTCGCCTAATTCATTTGTTAATTCTGTATACTGGCAAATCGTATCTTCGTCAATCAGAAATTCGCCCTCGAGGCTTTTATCGTAAATATAATCCTTATCACTAAGATAGCCATGCACCCATGTCCCGTTAAGATGCTCATTACCTGGAATTGCATGGATATGTTTCGCTCTGAAAAGTATTTCTCTATTCATAACTGTCAACCACCTCCAACTTTTTCAGATCCTCGATAAGCCACGGTTCGTCATCTTCCCATTTGACCATTGGGAAGTCAACATTGTAATTTAGATACAAGCCAGGACTATTACTACGACCACAACTACACCAACACTTAAAGTATTTATCCTTACACGTTTTTGAACTGTATACAAACAACTTACCATTTTCATCTCTTGCAACGAACATGTATTCTTCTCTAAGATATTCTAAAAACGCTTTATCTCTTTTAGAAATCACAAGTGGTTCAACGTATTCGGATTCAGCCCATTCTCTTCTTCCCTTATCGCAATCTCTGATGTTATTAAACAAACAGTTACTACACGGAATACAAAGGCACGAATCAACTGTTCCTGAATGCTTATCAACAGCAATACCATTACCATCACAAGCAATCTCCACAATCTTTTTTGAATATTTTTCTTTATTTTTATTTCTTATCGCACTCATCACAATCACCATTTGCAGCTCCAAAGCAACCGTAACAAGCATTTGTCTGCTCTTTATTTTTCATAGTATTATCTCCACTCTCCCAAATGTCCAAAACATTCTTTTTTAAATTTTTCTAATACATTTATTAGGTTGTCTATTTCGTAAGAATCCTTAAATATTATCTCGATCATTTCAGGATTAGATGTGTCAATATCATTACAGTAGGGAAATGGTTTCATAAAACAATTAAATCTAGCATTTATACCTTTATGTGTTAATGATATTTGATTAACACTTTCTTTATTTCCAATAATCTTCATCTACTCCACCTCGCTTCACTTTTTTATTCATAACAGTTTGAATCATAATCTGAATATTCCATAAATACTTTTATTTCCATCTCCACATAGCATATGGATTATATGTTTTACAATATGGATTACAGCATCTCTCTACCAATACCCATTTACCATCTTTCAATACTAAATCTTGTATAACAGATTCCCTCCCGCAGACATAACACATTTTCATTCCCTCACCTCTTCCAGCAAGCCATTCACAACCAATTCGCACTCAATCTCGGTTGCTGTCCGCTTGTCACTGAATTTACAGTTTGGATTCTTGTGTATCCTTGCATCTTTGATCGGCCATTCAGTTTCAGTAAAATGCTTACTGTCAACAAACATCACTCTGTGTCCATTTTTCACGCAGAGATAGTAACTCTCTGCGCTTTTCGGAAGTCCTCGGCAAGGCTTGAACCCGAACCGCATAAACTCACTTGCCTTTACCTTTGGTCTTAATCTCACGATATCTCACTCCTTTTTCATACTTTGTACATTCCGACGGATCACAACCACGCTCATGGTCAGTGATTAAAATATAGTCACAGCCTTTTCTTGCATCAGATGCTCTGTATTTACATGTCATGCAAAGATGTCTGTCTCTGTTGAAGCTATGTACTTCTCTTTCTTTCCTTCTAATTTGACTGGCGTATATGCTAATAGTGCTATAGGAAAGTCCAGTTTCTTCTGAAATCTGCTTATATGTCTTTCCCTCTTTCATCATCTTTTGATGATTGCTTTCTTTTCGCTTGGTTCTTTCATTTCTTCCCAACCTTTCAAATTTCATCATCTGCTGGAAACCGGAATACCTTCGGATGGTCAAGCATGCAATTACCTTTTGTAAAAAAGCCTTGATATTTTTCTCTGCACATTTTCATAGCCTTGATTGCTTTCTCTTCGCTGGAATATTCGCCTAAAATATAAACTCTATCTCCTTTGCCGATGTCATTCCCCGGAAACGTTCCAACGATTGTTGCCATATTTTTTGAATATGGGGATATTGCAAGTAATTCATAAGGCACATCTAACGACCCGCTCTGACTAATGATTCTCATAACTAACTCCACCTTTCACATCCCATGCGCACATATCGCAATCCTCCGGACATATATTTGCCTTTATTGCTCTTTTGCACATCTCCATTTTCAATTTCCTATCATCCTCAATGTCATTGATAAATCCGAGTTTCCTCAAGATTTTATGAATCAGTGATTCTTTCTTCATCTTTAACCTCTTTTTCAACCAACAGTTATAACCGCCGGATTTACAACACCGTCACCGTCATATCCATAATCTTTGTTGTGCCATTTTCTTAGACATTCTCCGTATTCCCAGCATTGAGAAAGAATGCTGACAGCTGCTCCATACATAAATCCTGTGATTCCCTCTTCATCCGCTTCATAGCTCAGCTGCTTTGCATTATCAACAATAACTTTCATTTCATCATCTTCTGATGCTTCTATCTTCTCTTCCATCATTCCAGCCCATCTTTCAGCATATGTAAAACACGCTCTACCGTATGGATCACTGTTTTTTTCATACCAGTCTTTATATTCCTGTTCTTTACCTTTTACAATTTTCATCTTCATTCTCCTTTACATAATCCGGGCATTCTTCCATGTATTCATATTGGTCTAAATCATTACACAGAATATTGCATTCTTCGTGCTTCTTGCATTCCATACAGCATTTCCGGATGCCTATGTCTACGATACATATCCGTTTACATCCCATCTTCGTTCTCCATCCATCAATTCCAGGATGCTTCCGGTTCAGCTTCGACCTCAACATCATCATCGTGCATCTCCATAATATCTGTGATATCGCAGAATGCTCGATCTAACCGCATCATGAAAATGTCAAATTCATCTACGTATCTTAATGAATTGATATCAAGTTCGCTTTTGAATCCTGTGATACGGAATCTATTACTTCTTGATTCATATAAATGGATTTTCTTTGTCAGCTTCTCATCCTCTACACATTTAAAAACTAAATCGCAAAATCTTCCTCCGAACATACTATTTCTTATATCCACGCTTACTCTTACTTCCACATTTTGGTAACTCGGTCCATCGCCTGTGCAGATTTTAAGTTTAGACGTATCAACATTCTTGCTGACATATTCCTTGTATTTCTCGAATACGTCTTTTAAGCTGATTACATCTTTATCCGGCTCTGTCATAAGACTTTTGAAGTTTCCTAAGATTTCCTTGTTGTCAACTAAATTCGTGCTGTTAATAATTTCTGTGAGAATTGCATCAAGTTTTACCACATAATCATCCAAACTTACTCTTTCGATTGCCGGTGTCATTACTTCTTTTACTTTCTCATCAATAACCTTTCTTGCATCACCATTCCATCCGAACTGTTCTTCGATACTACTTTTCAGTGCTTTGGTCACGGCATCAGATACAAGTTCCTCAACTGTGCCATCATTCAATTTATCTGTTACTGCCTTTGCTATTCTTTCTTCAAATGTACTCATAATTCGTTCCTTTCTCCTTATTCAATCTCTGATATATACCTGTCTACCAATTCACCATTTACGTATTTATTGGTTATTTCGACTCTTATCGAATCCCCCTCTCGGCTATCTGCAAAACTCGGTCCATTCATTCCACCGCTCGCATAATCGGCTTCTTCATAAGTCATGCCATCATATTCAACTTCTATTTCCCACTCCCATCGTGGACAAATAGCGAACCATTTCCGCATATCTATGTAAGTGATAGTTGCGTCCACATCTTCGTAGGTATATGTGATTTCTTCTTGTGGCTCACGATCCTTGTCTGAAGCATCGTTGGAGCAACCGACCAAGAAAACACAAATTAGAATTAAACATAATATTTTCTTCAATTTTTCACCTCTTCTCCTTAAAAATGCGTAAAAAAATACCAACCACCGAATATTGATGGTTGGTAAATATTTACAGTTATCTGCCTCGATTTCCTAAATGGTGCTCTAACCAGTAACTCCTATATCTTTCTATTTGTTTTGTCAGCTCTTTTATATCATCTTCACTAAAATTGAATTTGGCAAACTCTTCTTTTGCACGAACATTACTCTTCGTCTCTGCACCACTTGCTTCGCCCGATAATTTATGGAATATTCTCCACGCTTCTTCATCTGTTACAGCATTTTTTAAACTTTCTTCAAAGTTTTTATATCTCGATTCCAATAACCTACTTCTTCCGTTACATTCCACGCACACATTAACTCCAAAAGCATAATATTTTTCGTTTATACGATAAATAAATGGATGCTGCTTAAAAAGTTTATCAATATAATCCATATTGGCATTTCCTCCCGTACATTTAATTTATACGGAAATTATACCATTCCAACCATCAATATTCAATTGTCAAGGTACTTTATTTGTTTTAAGCTGTATAATCTTCAAACCGATCACATGCCATAAATGCAAATCTTGAATTTACCCATCTCTGCATCCGTTTCAGCGGATCACGCTTCTTCAATTTGTATTTGTCATAAATCATCACATATGGGGCATATCCCAAATCCCTGAGTGTGTATATCCGGTCAAGGTCTTGTTCCAATGTTGTGTCAAATCCACATAAGACATACACTGTCATTTTCCGCCTATCCCATCCAGTTAATTTCTGAAACATTTGGAATTTTGGTACAATGATGTCTTTATCCTGGTATCTATCCCACGCAAAATGAATCTGCTTAATCTTCATCCGCTTGATATATTCCGCTTTTTCTTTGGTCATAATCCGAATGTCGCAACCTTGTGAAAAATCTATCCAAGCCTTGCTATCAATAAGCTGTTGGCTCAGATTTTTCCATTCTCGGCAAGCGAACATGTTCGGATCCGGTAAAACAATATTCTTCTGACCATTCCAAAATTCAGATAAATCAGATACCTTGTGGCTTTTCTGTCCCTCTTTTTCTTTCACGATGCAGAAATCACACCCTCTCGGACATCCCCTTGTCAAGAATCCATAAGCTGTGTTATTGCAAAGTTCAGGATACAGGCTGTAATCCGGATAGATATGTTCGATTTCTTCCGGTAATGGCTTGCCACCGGATGGATATTCGTATCCTGTACCGCCTTTGATTATTTCTCCGGCACACACTGGATGAGGATAATCCGGTGTAAAGGTAAATACCTTGCTCATATATACCCTGTCTGGCGGATTCAGCCATGCAGTCAGCGGATCATACCACTCGACTTGATCTCCGTTCTTCTTATGCCATGCCGACAGCTTCATCAACGGAAGATTCGGAAAATTATGACCGTCTACGTCAATTAGTGATATTCTCATTTCTTCTCACCTACGCAAATCTTTCATTTCGGCATTACTTCCTGGAAGTCCTCTATAGACATTTGACCTTTTAACTTTCCTGCTTTTTCATCTTCCATTCTTTTCTTTTTGTATTCGTTATACTGTTTTCGATACTCATAACTTTTTCCAAAAATGTTCCAAGCCGCTTTTACTACATTCGGTTCGTAAGGTCTGATTTTCTCCAAATCATCTACAGCTTTGTACGATATAGGGCAACCACAACATCCTGTTCTTGTCAGTCCGTATACCTCATAAGCATCAGAATACTTGATTCCGTAGTAATTTTTGTACCATTCCTTATCTTTGTCAGATACATAATAAAGAGGTCTCAAACGATACTGTCCGCTTGCAGTCTCAGTGAAGCACAATGCTGTATTATCCTTTCTTGGAACTGATCTCATTCCGCCTTCATCTCTTCGCTCTCCGGTTATCACCATGTCGTATGATTTCTGAACCTTATGAGCAATTTGCTTTTTGCAGTAGTCACAACATTTCGCACTTATCATAAAATCCGGTGGATATTCCTCAATAAAATCACGCATATACTTTGAAGAGTTGATTACTAGCTGAATGTTCGGTCTTGGTTCTCCTTTAGAATTGCAGCAACAAAGAAAGTTGATTAAACTCTCACACTTCGGATATCTTTCTTTCAGTTCTTTTCTCTTTGCCGCTTTATCCTTTGCCTGGTCGTACTCTTGAGCAATAGACAGTGGAACGCCTTTTTTCTGCCAATCTGATAATCCTCCAGACATAATCTTTGATACAAATGGAATTCCATATTTTCTAGTGGATTGCACGATATTGATTTTCGGTCTTACTTCTTCAATCTCAACACCATATTTCTCAGCAACATCTTTCACATGGTCTTTTGTTGCTTTCATTTCTAATCCAGTGTTGAAAAACACATATTTGATTGGTGGAAGTTCAAATATCCGTCTCGTCCTTTCAATCAGGTCAATCATAATGTCACTATCAGCACCGCCAGAGTAGGAACAAATAGCATTAGGATGTTCCCTCAATCTTTTTGCGATAATACTCTTAATTGCTTCAAATTTTGCCGGAGAATCAAAGTCTGCATAATCCGGTCTATCTGTGTATACTTTACTTACTCCTGTTTTCATCTTCTCGAAAGGAGCCGATATATCTTTGCCCGGCCGGAGCTCCGTCTCCTTTCTGTAATTTACATATTGTTTCTAAGAATTACGTCTATATATCCAGTTTGCAGTTCATATGCCGGCATTACATCTTTTACCCATATAATCGCACCCTTTGGATGTTCGTACTTCCATTCTTCTTCCGTCAGTTTCACATTTCTCAGTACCCACGCATGAGGTCTTTTATACCTTTTCTTCAACTCTGAATAAGATATGTCAACACAGTGTTTTTCTCTTTCCTCAGACCAATCAGAACAGGATATTGGATATGTAGAGTCTATAATGCATGTGCCTTTTACAAGGTTTGTCCCACTTTCCAGTAAATAGATCGTCTGTCCTATTTTCTTGGTATTACTACCTCTTATTTCAATAGTTTTCTTCCCACTAAGGATAAGATTTAACCATCTCTTTTTTACAATTAGTCCATCCATCACTTCACCTCATTCGCAAGCTGGAATCCAATCCTTGCCACATTCCTAAGATTGTCCTTAATCAGTGCTTTGTTTGGTGCTCTGTGCGTATCAAGGAACTTCCACAGCTCTAACTGTTCAGTTGGTTGATTTGCAATGTAATCAGCCGTGTACTCATATTCAGCTTTTGCGACTTTCAAACACTGAATCATGTAATCTATCTTTTCTCCTGTGTTCATGACTACTCCTTTACCCGGCAGATGCTTTCAAATACTGTAAAAAACTTCCCATCATGTTTCTGACAATATTCTTTCAAAACTCTCTCTTTTGCATCCATCGGATTTTCTCTTTCAGTAAGTTCTTCTTCATACACACATTTTTTAATATCTCCAGTGCTTTCAATCACACGAACAATACCTACTGATTCCATCTCAATTGGCTTTTTCTCATGCTCTTTCTTCTGCTGTTTGAGGATTTCAATAACTCGTCCTGGGTATTTCTTCGAGAACTCATTGCAGGAAGTACCCGTACCATTATTATGACGACTGAGTTTACAGTCAAAGCAAGAAGTGTTGACACACATTTCAGACCTAAGCATAATTGCTTCTTCTGCTGTCAGTTCATCCTCGACTAATCCTTCAAACATTTCGTCTGTCCACATTAAACCTTTTTCTTCCAATTCGTAAGCTGAACTTCTCACTCTTCTAATTGTTACGATCTCTCCACGCATCTTCACCATATCTTCTAATGCGTCCCATCCTCCGTATGTTTCGCCATCCTCTAAGTCTCTCCTGACTCTTACCTTATCTCCTACTTTGTATTTCATTATTTACTTCCTTTCACCTTACACAACCGCTCTATCTCATTCAGGACAGCCAGTGCGATATTCTTCGCAAATTCCGTCTTTCCGTTCTCGTAATATATTTTGTCAATCACTTCGCTAATCTCAACTTGAACCGTATCTGAATAATCGCCATTCTTCAAAAATTCATTGAACGCAAGCCAGTTTTGCGTAATCACTTTGTAATACTTTTTTCTTTCTTCTTCCGTCATACTGCCACCTACTCGAATGGTATCTGCATCTGATCTGTTCCAGTAAATCCATCAGCATTATCGCCCCATCCGTAAATCTTATTTTCCGTAAAGCTGTTTTTCAGTCGCTTGCTTTCCACCTCGTAATAGAGTGGAATGAAATAGTCCTGCAATCCGCCATCACGGTCTTTTGCAATCTCAATGACGTTTGAAGCTGTATACAAGTCATCATCTGCTTTCCATCCGAACATCTGCATACTTAATCGCTTGAAGTCATTATTCACTCTGTGAACGATAAAAGCATTGTCTACAGCATTTCCAATATCCGCAGTTCCCGAAATATCATCTAATCTCAAGAATCCCATTGCTTTTCTCGGATGCGCCACAAACATGATATGAATATCGTACTTCTGAGCCATCTCATGCAATGTCCATGTAAATGCCGTCTGAGCCTCGTATTTATTATCAGAAAGGCTTTTTATGTCGAAAGCCATCAAATTATCGAGTATGACCAAATCGGGTTTATTTCGCTCAAATTTGCGCTCTAGCTGATCTTTAATTGCCAAGAAGTCATTTCCGTACTCATTGTTGTACAGTGAGAAGTTGTTTGACAGCCATTCAGCTATCTTCTCTTGATTCTGCCTTGACACATTGTAGTAGCCTTCAAACTGCGTAGGTTCTGCATATGCCTTGCCCGCAGCTTGCAAATTCATCCACCGCATGAAGTTCTGCGGAGATAACTCTCCGGAGTAAACAGCGACCTTATTTCCAGCTTCTACGCAGTCCAAACATATCTCGGATATCACACTTGATTTTCCGCTAGCTCTAAGCCCTGAGATTACTGAGGTATATCCAGTCTTTAATCCTCTCATGCGCTTATCAATGTCATTGATTCCAGTTTTGACGAATCGCTCTGGTGATTTAGGCATGGTTAGAATATCTTTAGCTGTTAGGAATACTGGCTTTCCTTCCTTTTCTTCGATTTTCTTTCGCTCAGGCTGGCTCTTCGGTTTAGCGTATATTTTGCGTTCATACTCCTGTTGTTTCTTTTCGTAAGCATCCGGCTCATACAATAACCGAACATCTCTCCATGTCTTATCTGCACACGAATTGTGAAAACAATGAAATCCGATTGCACCGCTTGAAGCTCTGAATATACAAGCATCTTTCCCATTGTGGTTGCTGTCAAACGGGCATTCATCCAAGATATACTTTGTTCCGCCTGAGTAAGAAGTTTTTCGATACCGCAGTCCGTACTTATCGAGCCATTCATCTAAATCAAATTGTGAAGGTTGATAGCTGTTATACTTCTGTGGTTTCTCTTCTTTCGGAAGCATATCCGCTAACTTTTTCAGATACTCGACATCATTCACCTTGATTTCCTTGAAATCTCCGATAATATGACTCATTCGATGAGGTCTTTCTTTCGTGTCAGCTCCCTTTTGAGCTTGCGTTCCATACAACTTGCAAACTCTTGCCGGATTGAAATTCTTCAAGTCAATCTGTATATCTTCATTCGAAAAATACATGTCTAATACTTGCAAGCACTTCTTTATCAGCTCTCTTCTGTCTTCTGTATTCTTTAACTCAACTCTATAAAGTAGATGTACTCCGTTTCCGCTAAATCCGAATACAGGATCATTGAAACCGATATTTTTCATGAATGAAAAAACTTTATTTCCGGTTTCTTTCGCCTTAGCAACTTGTTCATCACTGGACGATGTGCCCGTAGGCCTGCTTGGATCAATGTCAATGAACAGATACTCATATCCTTCAACATCATTGTCACTTGTTGTTATTTTGATATTTTTGATAAACCTATTACTCTGATCGCGACTATAGCAAGCCTCATTCAACGCATTTAATGTGATATACATATTGCATTTTGCATATTCACGTACATCCCTGTTCAATGCCGTTATCAAATCATCTGCGCTTTTGAAATATCCGCTATACATTTGCTTACTGCTATACATGACACGAACTTCAAATAACTCTCCATCCGGTTTGAGAATGGATATTGCCTTCCTGATTTCGCTTTCATCAATCATTTATTGCCACTTTCTACCGGAAGGACTCACTTCCGTATCGTTTGTTGTTTCTGTTTTCTGCTGCTTTGGAAGTCTGCTCAACTTATCCCATATCACACCTTGATATCCACAAGCCATGCATTCATCAACCACTGTACGCAATGCATCGATTCCGTAATCACGATAAGCCGATACAAATTGTGTAATTGCTTTTTTCAAACCCATTTCCGTGAGATGATGTGTTGACTTAGGCTTCTTTTCATCCTTGTATGTCATCCATTCTCTTAAGCAATTCAGCAAATCATTGTCTGATAGTACAACTTCGCTTTTCGGATGAATTCCGTTATCGAGCAAATATTCCAAGTTAGCAAGATTAGAACTTCTTCCAAAAGAGTGCTCATCTCCGATAGGAGACTCTATGCTCTTATCTATACTATTCTTTTCTTCTCTATTCTTATCTATTCTATACTGGGTATCCGACTGGTCTACCACTGGTATACCAAGTGGTAAATCGTCATCAGATTCCGCAGCATTTCTAAGGGAATATCTACCATTCGGCTTTACTGTTAGGCGAGCTTTTTCTTCCTGATAAATTGTTTCCGTGTATCTGTCTTTCCTCAAATAATTATTGATTCTCCAATGCTTGATTACGCATATCCCGTCTGGAAACTGGATAACAAATGATTTTGCAACAAGCAGATCATAGTCATTCTGATTCGCTCCGATAATCTTCATTACTTTCTTTGCATTATTGAGGAATCCATCATCGTCTGCTCTCATGGATAGATGGAAATACAATGCCTGAGTGGATAGTGGCATTTCTAAGAAAGCATCTGAATCAATAATCTGTTTGGAAAACATTCTCTTCTCTGCCATCTAAACACCTTCTCCCTGTAATAACTTCAACACCATTTCACCCTGATCTCGATTGTGACAGAACACAAATTCAACTCCATATTTCTTCTGCATTGTCGTGCAAGCTTTCATAAGTGTTTCGCCTTTAGTTGCTGTAGGATACCTCTGTGTACGCCTGTATATTGGATTTCCACTCTTGTAATGACCAATCACATCATTTGTACGCTTCATCACAAAAAGTCTCGGATTTTTCCATTTACGAAGCTCTTCCAATGTTCGGATTGTCGGATTGTATATATCTTTCGTTCCATTAATCAGTCCACCGACATTCTGTACCAATACATACAGCTTAATTCCATTGTTCTGCGCTAAGATACATTCATCACGGAATCTTGCGTGTTGCTTACCGCATACATTCCCAACAAGCTCCTGAATATCCTTTTTTGTGTCTACTGTTACGTTGTATGTCCCGAGGAAGTCCATCTTTTTCACTGGAATCCCTCGTTGTTCCTTCCGGAAGATTACATCCATCACTTTGTCATTCGCTAAAATATAATCTCCGGTCGGCAAGGGAGCTTCTATTACTTCTATCCCAAGCTCAGTCCAGTAGCGTTCTTTTTCAGTGTGCTTACCGTCCTGCTGCCCCTTATCGCTAATCAGTATCACCGGAATCACCTCTCTTGTATGTTCGTTCGCTTTCTAAATAGTCCTCTTGCTTCTCCTGACGCTGTATCGCGCCTTTTAATCGCTTCAACGTGCTTTTGTTGTTCTCCGAGTTAATAAACTCATATACAAGCTCGTAGAGATCGCAGATATCTTTATATTTACGTCTTTCCAGTCTCTCATGGTGATACTCTGTAGCCAGTCTGTTTCGCTCATTTCTGTTGTTGGCAAATTCAAACTTATGCGCCCAGTAGATATGTCTTTCTTTGGAATCGTATTCTCCAAGTTTCTTTTTCGCTGATTCGTAGGATTCCTTCGTATCCTCCAGGAATTGAACGAAACCTTTTATTTTCTCAGACGGTCTTGTTTCCGTTTCCAATCAATCCTTCCTCCTTTCTTCTTAAATACCGCAAATGGTCATATTCCTTACGTGATAATCTTCTAGGACACCACTGCGGAGATAATGTTACTTTTTGCATTACTAAGTGCATTTCAACTATGCACAATCTTTTAAAATCCGTACCTTTATCATTCTTTACAAGCACACAATGCTTGCATTCATCACAACGTGGCTGATGCTCTCGAACCTTCGCCCGGTAATCTCTCTGCTTTTGTCTGTAATATTCCGGGTTCGCTTTATACCGCCTACGCTTAAGGAGGGCTTGCACACCACCCTCCATGATGCAATCATCGTATGTGCAATTAAGGCAGTCAGGATACGGACAATCCTTTGTTTCTCGCATTTTCTCTATCTCGTATCCTTTGCAAATACTTTTCATAACTGATGCCATCCACCATATTCACATCCACGACTTCTCCACCGACCACTCTCCCGTAAATACAATCAGGATATGGACAATGGAAACAATCGGGATGTACACATTTCTCAGGCTTCTTGTATGGCATATGCCATCACTCCTTAGTTAAACGGTAACTCCTCATCGATACCATCTGGGATATTCATGAAACCATCTGAGCTAGGAACAGAGCCGCTTGCGTTATTCTGATTCTGCTGGCTTGCAGCTTTACTTTCCGCAAACTCCTGTTCTTCCACAACTACATCTGTCGTGTAAACTTTCTGACCGTCCTTGTTTGTATAGCTTCCAGTCTGAATACGACCTGAGATAGCAACTTGCATTCCTTTACGGAAATACCTCTCTGCAAACTCAGCCGACCTTCCAAAGACAACACAAGGAATGAAATCTGCTGTCGGCTCTCCGTCTTTCTTAAATTTTCTGTTTACAGCAAGTGTGTATCTTGCAACCGCTGTAGCATTGTCTCCTTGTGAATATCTCACCTGCGGATCTGCTGTCAATCTTCCCATTAAAACTATTTTATTCATCTATGTAGTCCTCCTTATTTAAGTAAATAAATAACCATGTTTACGATACTTAAGATTAATGCGAGCAAGAATATTAAAAACGGAATTAAAAATCTTTTATCCCCAGTGTCTTTGTACATGTAAAAATCAAAAGTCGCTCCCATAGCGTTGAAAATTATTAATAATGTTTTGTAAATCATTGTTCCTCCTAAAACGGCATCAGCCTAAATTCTTTCTCAGCTCCTTTTTCTGCAACCCACACATCCACATCACAGTCAACTATCTCCTGTATTTCTTCCGTGAACCGCACTGGATTGCCGTTTTCAGCACTTAAATGTATCAAGCCTATACTTCTTAGACTTTCACTGTTAATGCTCTGTATAAGCCTTTTACACGTTTGCACTTCCATGTGAGTCTGAACCACACGCCGGTTCTTCACTTCATCATGCTCAAACGATATGTTGTCCATCGAATAGTTACATTCAATCAAGCCGTAGTTGATATGCATTTTTGAGAAATCATACGGGCAATATTCTGCATCTGTGATGAATAACAGTTTGCCTTCCGGCGAATCAATCAACCAACCGTCACATTCTGTCTCTCCATGTGGTACACGGAACGGAATCACTGAGAAACTTCCTAGTTTCTTCCTGTTCATTCGTTTTATGCCCTCAATATTTTCACCGTAAATCAGCTCAATATTTGATTGCACTTCGTCCGAACCGTAAACCTTGACACCATATTGCATGTATTGTTTGATGTATTTTGCATGATCGCCATGCTCGTGAGATAACAAGCAACCAACCACTTTTGAAGTCTGATAATCAATCGTTTTCAGCATTTCTTTTGCTGGCACACCGCACTCCAGGAGAAGAATTTCTCCCCCGGAGACAAGTGCGTAATTATTACCTTTACTTCCAGTGGCAGTAGTTTTCACTAGCATGAAACCACCTCCCTACTCACCGAAAAATTCCTCCCTAACATCGACCACTTCATACCTTGTGGCTTTCATCTTGAATGGCTTCTTATCAGCCTTACAAGTAAACTGCCTGCATATCTCGGGCCTTACTGGATAAATTCTGCATTTCTCTTTTAACTTTGAATCGTCCATGAACGGACAAGTCAGGTCATAAGCCTCTTTAGATACTGGAAATAAATGTCTGTAAGGCTTAATATTGTGAGCTTTGATGTACTGTTTGATCGTAATAATTTCTTTACTGGATAAAGGCAGGCATCTCGAACAGCACGCACCACACTGGCTACATTTTCCATCAACCGTCATGTCATAAGTGCCATTTTTCATATCCTCAATGGCATCACTTAACCACTTTGTTTGAGCTATCATTCTTTTACAATCTCCACTTCATATCCAAGTTCTTTGCAGATTTCAGAAACAGTCATTTTTCGCTTCTCATCTCTCGTCCAAATACAGTTACGTTTGTTTTTCAGCATCATTCCAAAACTAGATAACGAAGGACAAAAAACCTTCACAATATCAAGGCAAGAATCATCAGGCCATGTCATATCGCTTTTATGAGCATACAGGGAATTAAACGTTATGTAGGAATTCTCTCTGATACCATTCAATTTTCCATCTTGATTAATAACAAGGTATTTATCACCATTTCTTAGCTCCACAACCATACCAGTTTTTAAATCTTTTAATTCCATTTCTTTACTCCTTTGCAAACTCTGGTGTTTCCACTTCAACAGCTTCGGATTCAGCCACTACAGTTTCATCTTCGATTGCAAACTCTTCTGAATTTTCGTTCTCAGCAATTTCTTCCTGTGATGCCTTATATGTTTCGTCAAGCTGTAATAATGAACTGGATGCCATGCTATTAAGATTCTTTGGAAATTTCTTAATTGCATTGTTACGCATTTTACGGACAATCATTGCTTCCGGTGTATCAAGCCACGCTGCGCTAATATACGGTTTAGCAACTTCACATTTCAGAATATCTTCCAGAGTCTCGCACTCGCGTACCGCCGATAGAATTTCCTCTTTTTTCGCATTGATTTTTGCTTTTTCTTCTGCCGTAGCATCATATCTTGTGCGGTCTTTCCCTTTCGAATTTTTACCAGTTACAAATCCGAAAGTCTCATTTAACATATTATTTTTGATATGAGCAATCAGATTTGTTCTTACCGGTTCTCTTTCCGCAATCAGATATTCGATTGTTCCATCTTTGAGTTTCACTGGATATACAACTCTCACCGTCTTGTCTGACAGCCCTTTAGGAGTCCACTCCGCAGGCTCAATCTCAATACCTCTTCTGCGAGGATACGTGAAATCATCACCCTCTTTTACAAGCCACACTGGATAAACAGTGTCTACGTTATTTCCAAACTGTCTGAGCAGCGCATCGTTCCCGTCACCTTCAACGCCCATCTCGACCATTTTTACCCACTGTCCGCCAACTTGTTTACTTCTGAGCTGGAAGAAAACCTCTCTCGGCATCGCATTTGCATTCAATTTAAGGCTTGCACACTGAGCAACAACCTCTCGCAGATTGGAATTATTAAGGTTATTCATATCTGCTTTGTCTGTATTCTGAACTAACTGGAATATAGCTCCCATAGCGTTCATAGCACACTGTTTGGAATATTCATCATACTGAACGCCATTCTGCTCAAAATCTCTGGAAACAAGTCCAGTGATCGTATTTGTCCACTGGCTCAAACAAGTGGTAAATTCTTGCTTTTTAGCAACTTCATTTTTCTCTGCCATATTCTTCTCCTTTATTTAACCTCTCTGCACCATTCAGGAAAGATACTGAAAGTGCCGATAAGTCCCAACATACTGCTTTTGACAATTACTTCTTTCCCATCACAATCGTTAATCCATACGTTGGCAATATTTGAAAACGCTCCTATGCTAGATAAATCCTCTCTGCAAAGCTCGGCATCAAAGACATATTTCTTACCATCTTCAAAAGTCTTGCCTTTACAGAACATATTCATAAACGCTCTGAGCAATCCAGTAGGTTCAGATTTCTTAAATTCCTTCTCTAAATGCTCGTCAATCACACTGTGAACTTCTTCATGCAATCCATCTCTTGGCTTATCGCTTGAAAGTATATCGAAAACCTTATCTCCATCTTCTTTTCCGAATTTCTCAACAAGTATTTTTCTCATACCTTTAGCAATTACGTTATAGTCATTCATCAAATCATTGAGTGTACCACTCATTTCAAGTGTTCCTGTTTCTTTACCTTCTACACGTCCAGTTTTAATCATCTTTTATCCCTCCGCTACTTTCAGTTCCTTGTCATCTGTTACCGTCAAATAAATCATCTGTGCGTCCATTTCAGGAACATTGAAGTCATTGATGCTTTCTGCATTGTCCACGAATATCGGACAGCTAACTCCGTACAGATTTGATAATGAATGGATAATGTCTAACCCAGCTACAATTCTGTGACCATTGTTCAGACTGGACAGTGGAACTCCATTCACCGTACATTCACAAGTTTCTTTCAATCCACCATTGATTTGTTCTGAGAACAGCTTGAATGAAACAATCTTGAACATTTCATTGATTTTCTCAGAGATCATGTTCATTTTTGTTCTGATGAAATCTTCCACAAGGTCAATCATCATTTCCTGATTAGCAATCTTCTGTCCGACTTCTTTCTGCTCAGCCTCAAGTTCTGCGATACGTTCCTTTACCTTGGAATTGTCTGCTGCCAAAATTTTCCAGGCAATCTCCGCAATTTCGTCTTTCAGAATTGATTTTTTAGCTTCAAGCTCAGCGTTATCGGAAACAACGCTGGAAAGCTCTGCAATCCCTTTCTCAAGTGCTGAGATTTTCTCGTTTGTTGCTTTGTACTCAGCATCATTGGAGATGTCAGCAACTTTTGGAATCTTATCGAGCTTGCTCTTTTCTTCTCCGTAAACACGTTTTGCTTCTTCAATTTTCTGCTCATAAGTTTTTACCATAGATTCTAAAGTTTCTACTTTCTTCTTGGCTTCGTCTCTGAGCTTGGCAGCTTCACTTCCAGCTTTTGTAATGTCAGCTAACTTCTTTTCATGATCCGCTTCAAAATCAGCTTTACGCTTGTTGTAATCGTCCTCATGAGCCTGTTTACGTGCTTCATAATCAGCAATGTTCTTTTTCTTCACATCTTCCGGCAATTCCTGACCGCAAGTAGGGCACACAGTAGCACTGTCTGATAATGGCTCAAGCGGAACAAACTCTGGAAATTTCTTAGCTTTTTCTGCTTTCCAGTCATTAAGAAGTCTTTTTACATCATTCTCATGCGCATGATATTCACTCTGAACAGTTCTTCCGCTACTTCTTAGTTCAGACAATTCACGTTGCAGATTCTCAGCAACTTCACGCTTCTTAGCCACTTCTTCTCTGATACTGGAAGAATCATCAAGCAACTTTCGATTTGCTTCATTCTGAATCTCTGATAAGTGGAATTTCAGATTCATAATCTCTTCACGCTTGCTGTTAATCTCTCCTGTCTTTCCGTTACCACCTGACAGATCAGCTTCAACTTTACTCAGTTCAGCTTCTTTAGCCGCCTTTTCTACTTCCAGTGCTCCGACATCTGCAATTACAAGCTGTTTAGACACCTCATCAATACGTGCCGGAATCTCAACCATTTCTTTATTAAGAACATTCTTCGCTTTGGTGTACTTTTTCAGAATGTCATCTGTATTGGCAACTTTTAGCTCTGGAATCAGCTTTGCGTACTTATCTCCGAACGTTTCTGCAATTTCAACATCTGAGAAATTCCCAACAAACTCCATAAGTGTTTCACGCTGTTTCTTCCAAGGAAGCGAGTTGAACGCTGCTGGGTTCGTAATCAGATTAAATACATCTTCGTCAACAATTTCAGAAATAAACTCTTTAAATTCCTTCTGTGACTTCGGATATCCGTTAATCTCAAATTCATTGATATTTCCCTGGAACTCTCTTGAGTCTGTACCTCTTTTCTTAACCCACTTCTGTTTCTGAACTTTTTTCAACTCAAACTCTTCATCATCTACAGAAATCCTTGCCTTAACGGAAATCTCAATGTTGTCAATCATCTTTCCGTCTGCATCAAGTGGTCTGATATCAAAATCAGAACTCCCAAGTGAATCCCTGTTAAACAGTAAGAATGTAAACGCATCAAAGATAGTTGTCTTTCCAGTAGCGTTTGCACCGCAGATTTTTGTCTTATCTGCGAAATCAATTGTTCTGCTGGTACACCCTTTAAAATTCTGAATGTCCATTGACAGTAATGTAATTCGTTTCATTGTCTCGTTATCTCCCTTTCATTTTTGTCGATAATAATTACTGCATTGTCGGTCTTGCGAATCACATGAAGATAAACGTCATCTTCAAAGTAATTCATCCATTCCATAGGATTAAGTCCGACATCTGCAAGTAGCTTCTTGTTTTTCAATGTAAGTTTCTTCGGTTGCTTCATTTCTACTCCTATGCTATTATTAAGTTGGTTTTATAGCCGAGTGCCTGAAGGTTGCCGCCTTTGTTATGGCACTCTTTTAATATCCGCATATCGCCCACACCGCTGTCATGAGTATTGGTATTGCTACCGCTATCACTCCTACAAGAAATGGTGTCAGGTCATTGTCAGATTCATCTTCTTTCATTACTGGAAGTTCTCTGCGGATATCAATTACTTCGAGTTTCTTTCTTTTGATATCAATTCCATTTAACACTTCCACACCTACTCCCTTGCTTTGCAAACCATCAGTGAAATGTTTAGCGATTCACGTTTAATAGCTGCGTTTAGTTCTTCTATCGAATTGATTCCCAGTTCCTTAAGTCTTTCTTCAATCCGCTTCGCTTTCTCGTTCACGCTTAACACCTCATTCCTTTACAAATTTGTAACCGATCACTTTGATTCCTCTCGGAACACCATGCATTTCAATGAGTCTCAGCTTTTCCAAGTCATTCAGATAATATCTTGCTGTGCTAGTGCTTATATGGAAGTGATCTGCAATCTCTCTTACTGTTGGCGGATAGCCGACATCTGAAATGAAGCTGATAAGATATTCGTAAACTTGTTCTTTCATTTCATTCACCCTACGCTTCCTGCTCAATCAATGGTAATTAATCTTTAGTAATTCGTTCATCTGATCTCCTTTCCTACTCTTCCAGGAAATACTCAATCGGAACATCTTATATTCTCAACTGTGCATTGCAGTCCTGAATCATAATCCTTGTGTTTGTACATGGTTGCCAGTTCTTTACATAATCGACAGCTTCATCAAATTTCTTCTTCGGGACATTATTGCGAGCATTTACATTGAAGTAATGTTTCAAATCCCTGTTGCATTCTGCAAATACTTTTCTACCGATTTCGTGATATGCATTACTGTCTTTACCACCAAGAGCATCAATCACAACTCTATTGACGATATCTCCAAGTGACATCTGCTGTCCGTAATCAATCGTCATATTCTGCTCAAGGTCTGTGATACGTCCTTCATGGTCATCAATCATGCCTAACTGAATACGCATCATTTCTACTGGACTCATTGGATTTTTCTTATTGAAGTAGTTATCAACCAGTCTGTCATACACTTCCCACGCTGTATCTGTATTGAGTGACTTCGCATGGAGAAAAGCACCCTTCTCTGTCCAAAGATAAAGTTTCGACGCTTTCTTTGAACCGTCATCAATTTGATGATGGTCAACGAACTCTCTCTTTTCACCATCTTCCAAGCAGATGTAATGTTTTCCTTCAATATATCTTTCCTTATTTCTATTGAAGTTGTTTGAAATAACTCTTGTGTCAGAGCCATACGCTTCCGCAATCTGCTGCGTTGTGAGCACTCTAATGTTTTTGTACTCTGTAATCTGTAAGTTGTCCATTATCTACTTTCCTCCTTTCTAAAATGTACTTTAAGTACACTCTCCTGGCAAAAAAATATCTTCTATAGAACATTCAAGTTCCTTTGCTATCTTAAAAGCTAGTTCCATAGAAGGTCTTCTATCGCCACTTTCAATAAATGCAATATGTCTTTGAGTAACGCCAACAGCAATCGCCAGTTCATTTTGAGAAATATGTTTTCTTTCTCTTTGTTCTCTTAATTTGCTCAATCATGTTCACCTCCTTGACGTGTACTAATAGTACAGTACTTTTAGTACATTGTCAATAGACTTTTTTATTTTTTTGTGCTATACTACTTTTAAGAAATGAACTTAGCGTTCATTCTTTTGAAAGAAAGGAGGACCTTCATGTTAAGCAAACGCATTAAAGCCATGAGGCTAAAAAAAGATTTAACGCAAAAGGATTTGGCTAACAAACTAAATCTTACGCCTAAGATGGTTTCATTCTATGAATTAGGAGATCGAGTTCCACCAACAGATGTTTTGGAAAAACTTGCTGATATTTTTGGTGTGACAACTGATTATTTGCTTTGTCGTGATAAAACAGTCGTGTGTCCGATATGCCATCGTGAATATGATCCATTAAACGACTATGAATTAGCAGACCATTCCAACTTTCATAAAAGATATGTTTACGCACAACAATTGTATGGATACATCCCTTTTTATGAAGAAGCAAACAAAATTAGACTTGATACAATCAAAAGACTAAATAATTCTTCACTACCTATAGGTGAAAGAAAAAAAGCGTTCGAAGAATACTTGAACGCAGAATTCGCTATTGTTCTTTGGCAAAATGGATTTAACGTGAATACAGAATCTTTTAATGATTTTTGTGAAAAAGAATTAGGACTTTCGGAAGTAAAAGAAGTTCTGATGAACATTTCAGAGGAAACATATGATTATTTTGTAGAGAAATATGGCGTAGCATCGGAAAGCGATTATCACAAAACCACTACTTTCCTGCTTAAAAATGTAAATATTAAAGAACTTACTAAATATGACTTATCCATAATCGAAGAGGTTCATAAAATGAATCAGCGTGGAAAACTTAAAATTCTAGAAACAGTTAAAGAAATGAATTGCAATCCATTGTACAATGATGATTATCTGGAAGCTATCGCAGCACATGACCGTACTGACATTGAGCCAACAGACGAAATGAAGAAACATGATGATGATATCATGGATAATGACGATAACTGGAGCTAACTTTTTCCGGGAGGTGACACAATGAATCCATATGAAGAATTAATAGAGAAAGCTCGTAAAGAGGGATTGATTGTAAAGGAATTCCCACTAAAGTCCAGTGATGGAAGAATAAAAGGAAACCGAATTGCTATCCGAAGCGATATTCCGACCATACAGAAAGCAGATGCTCTTGCCGAAGAGTTAGGGCATCATCATACTACTGTTGGAAATATTATAGATCAGGAAGATTCCAATAGCAGAAAGCAAGAGCGACAGGCTAGATTTTGGGGCTATAATGCACGGATTGGTCTCAGAGGTTTAATTAAAGCATATGAACATGGATGCAAGAATAGCTATGAAATTTCAGAGTATTTACAAGTAACGGAGGGGCAACTTGTTGAGTGTATCCAGTGTTATCGTGATAAATACGGTGTGTTTAAGAGATACTGCGGATATTATATCTATTTCATTCCGCATTTAACTGTTATAAAAACAGACTACTCTTGTGAATTTGCCGAAGAACTTGCTGTTGTGGAAATGCCACAAACTTCAATCAATAAATGTGAATTAGCGATATGACCGCTACGTGCGAGATTATATACACGCGTGTGGTGCGCTTAGGAACAAGGCTGAAAATAGAAAGGATGGAGAAGAACAGATGATATGTCCTAGATGTGGAGCAAATAATCAAGATGGAAATAAGTTCTGCGTTAGCTGCGGAGCGCAGCTGTTTAACCAAAATTATAATGTTCCGCCAATGCAACAGAATAATAACTCTCAACGATCGAACATGAATAATGGCGGCTATTATCAACAACAAAATATGAATTACAACGGATACTGCCAACCTAATCAAAACATGAACCAGCAACCACGCAAGGAAAAGTTCTACGAAAAAACATGGTTAATCGTTCTTGCCTGCATATTCTTACCACCAGTCGGAATTGTCCTTATGTGGATTTCTAACAAACCTAAGAATCTTGCAGCTAGAATTATCATCACTGTCGTACTAGCGTTCTATACACTTGTGGCTTTGGTACCAGGTTCATCTGACGATAAAAACAATGCTGAATCAAATAAACAAACGGTTCAAGAAAGTAAGCATAACGAAACCGCCGATTCAAAAGCAAAACATGATGAACAGAAGAAAGTGGAAGAACAAAAAGAGCCAGATATTCGAGTTGGATCATCATTTGAAGTAAAAGGATTAAAAGTAACCATCAATGATGCAAATACTAATTTTACTGACTGGGGTGAATATGATAGTGCACCAGCAAGTGGAATGAAGTACATTATGGTTGACTTCACTTTTGAGAACACGAATTCATCCGGTGATAAATATGTAAGTATTTATGATTTCGACTGCTATGCAGACAATTCAACTTGCGATCAAGCTTATTTATCTGATGATTCAGATTTCATAAATACTAATCTTTCTCCTGGCAGAAATGTTACATTTAAAACATATTATGTTGTTCCAGAAAATTGTACATCAATTGAATTAGAGTATCATGAAAGCATGATTGGTGATGCTAAAACAAAAATAATAATCCAATAATTAAAAAGCTCCGACACTACAAATGCCGGAGCCAATAGACACTATCTGGAAGATAATGCCAATTCTCGCAAAATTAGTATACCATCTTCCAGGCAGTCACGCAAGCGGAACAAATGTTCTTCTGTGGCTGTTATTTTTATACTCATTTTTAGGAAGGTGATATTATGTCAGAAGATAAAAGAATCGTAGCATTGTACGTTCGTGTGTCTACTGGATATCAGGTAGATAAAGACTCTCTCCCATTCCAGAAGAAAGAACTGAAAGCCTATTGCGAACACGTTCTTCACATCGACAAAAAGCGAATCGAGATTTTTGAAGATGCTGGAAAGTCAGGAAAGAACACGAAGCGACCGGCGTTTGAGCGAATGATGGAGAAAGTAAAGCATGGACAAGTCTCTCATGTGATCGTGTACAAAATTGACCGAATCTCACGAAACCTTGTGGACTTCTCTCTCATGTATGATGATTTCAAATACAATAAAGTCACATTCATATCGTTAAACGAGCAATTTGATACCTCTAGCGCAATTGGAGAGGCTATCTTGAAGATTATACTAGTGTTCGCAGAACTTGAGCGAAAATTAACCTCAGAGCGTGTCACGGATGTAATGATAGGCAGAGCGCAGAGCGGATTATGGAACGGAGCTAGAGTTCCATATGGTTGGGACTGGGACGATGAAAAGAAATGTCCGGTACATTCTAAGGTGGAAGCAAAATATGTCAGACAGATGTATTCCGACTATCTCAATGGTGGCTCAAGCGTATCAATCGCCAAAAGCTATAATGCAAACAAGATTCCAACCAAGCGCGGCGGAGAATGGACTTCTAAGACAATTGCCGATGTGATTCGCAACCCAATGAATAAAGGTGACTACAGATATAATTACAGAGAGTCTGCCAGAGGGCGTAAGAAGCCTCAGGAAGAAGTTATTTATATCAAAGGTATATTTGAACCACTTGTGTCTATAAATGACTGGGAAAAGGCAAATAAGCTCATGGACGGGCGTGGATTAAAGATGAACTCAAGCGGACAGACAATCATGAATAAACGATGCAATGTATTTACTGGTTTAATCTTTTGCGGAAAGTGCGGAGAACGATACAATGTTAGAAGCAAGGACAGTAGACAAGGAAGTGGATTCCGACCATCATCTTATGCGTGCGGGAAGAGATCACGGAAAGGGACCTGTGACAATCAAAATGTCAGTGATGTAGCGATAGCTCCTATCATAATCAATTACATAGCTGCTATGGCTGACATCGCCAAGCATAAAAGACACATCAAGACAACGAAAGAACTCGAGCAAATGATTCTTAAACGAATCAGCTTTTCTGATATCGCCGGAATTTCCGAAGATAGTTTGAAGGACACTTTAGATTTACTATATGGGAAGAATGGAACTCAACTATGGTCAGCAAACACAGTCAGCCAAGAAGATAAATCAGAGAACAAACAAAAGCTAACCGAACTACAGGTGAAACTTGAAAAAACAGAAAGAGCTATTGAGCGACTCAAGAAAGCATTTTTATTTGATGATGACGGACTTGACGAGAAGGAATTTCTCGAAATGAAATCAGCGTTGGAGATTGACCGAGTGAAGATTGAAAATGAAATAAAGGGAATGGAAACAGAATCAATTTCCGTAAATGTGAATCAAGTAGAGTTCATTAAAACAGCATCGCAGTATCTTCTCATGCACGAACTGAACAAAGATGAAATAATAAATTACAAAGAGCTTGCGATCGCAGACGAGGATTCCATTAAAAATCTTTTCAACTCAGTGCTCGACCATATAACCGTAATGGATAAGCGCATCACTGAAATAGTATTCAAAAACGGACTCACGCACAAGCTACTCTATAAATAACAAAAAGCCCCAGAAATTAACGTTTCCGGGGCTTTCTTCCTGTCTTTATCAATTCTGTGTTGCCAGTACCATCTGACAACCAAATGTTTGAATTACCGCGACTAATGGACGCCCCAGTTTCTCAGACATTTCAGCAACATATTCTTTTGCTTTTTCCATAAAATAATACTGGCGTGCAGGCTCTTCCAACGGAGCATTCTCCACCAGCTTTACATTTTCAATTATTTCTTTCATTCTCATTTCCTTTATACAAATTGATTGCAGGATGCATCATAAGCATAGTCAATCAGATCTAGTTTATCTATAAGTTCTTTTTTATTTACTTCCATCTCACTGCATAATTGATCTAGTGACGGATAAAAATCTCTAAGCTTTGTATTCACAACACTCAAAAGGATAACAGGATCCTGTGGTAAATTCTGTAGCATGATCCTAGTTTCCTTTCTTGTTCATATATTTTTCGCCATACTTCTCACCAAG
>OLQY01000293.1_pt1 | contig 64041 bp, 62 predicted proteins | sample 1672851 | NCBI WGS metagenome assembly OLQY01 (sample SAMEA3136730, study PRJEB25190) | human gut metagenome
CTCTGAGGTATTTTCAATTTTCAACATCCACATTTTTTATTATACAGGAAGCTCCTAAAAATCATCTGTCAGATAACTATACCACAGGCGAAAGCGGTTTGTCACGGGAGAGTCGACCTGAAGTGCGGTAAAAGTGGATATCTGTATGGCTGAACTGTTAGACAAAAACCGACATTTTACTTGCCCGAATTATAAAAATATAGTAGTATTAATTTTTAAAGGAGAGGAAATTATGTGGTATTGGATTATAGTAGCTTTACTTGTGTCGGGCTGTGCCGCGATGTTGTTTGTATCGTTTTCGGGAATCAAACAGAGCAAAGCGGAGTTGGCGCGGGCAGAAGGAAGAGGAAGAAAAAAACGTCGAGATGAATATGAAGATGAGTATGAGGCGGAAGTCCGCACGCGTTCAAAACGAGAACGAGAGGCGCAAGCGTATGCAAAGGATCAGCGCCCGAAACGTAAGAAACGCCGCTGGAAGATCATTCTGGAAGATATTGACAGTTGGGAAAAATATAGCTTTACATTTTGCGACAGCGTAGGGATCGGCAGAGGAAAGGACGGAAGCATGTATGAGAGATATCTTCCGCTCACTTCTGACGGAAGGATCTCCAAGCTTCATTGTGTAATCATACATAAGAATGACAAATTATATGTAAAAGACGAGGATTCGAGAAACGGTACATATTTAAACGGTGTCCGTATCGACCGGCCGATGGAGATCCAAAGAGACGATATTATCGGAGTCGGGGAGACGCGGCTTGAAGTGCAGAGGATTTTGCGTGAGAGCGATTAAACGCAGCATATAGAAAAGAACAGTCCGTTTTGCGGGAAGGCAGACAGTTGCCGCACTGTAAAGCGGGCTGTTTGCCGTATAGGAAGCGGCGCGTTTTTGGCAGTCACATTTTCGGGGAATGAACATATAGTACACATATAATATCAGTTCGGGAGTGAGTGCGATGAACGAAAAACTGCCTTATTATATGGCTTATCCGATGCCCTTTTCTTTTGATGACGAGCGGATCGAGAGAATGGATCTTGAATATTTGAAAAGTATGTATCCGAAGATTCCGAAACGGATTCTTCCGTATGTAGAAGAAGAATGCGACCGTATGGAATACGAAAACAGTATGGTGTACGACGCATATCCTGATAAACTGCAGTTGAAGCTGATGTGCACGCGGGTGTGTGACAATATCAGACGGCATGAACATATTTGCCGGGAAGAGGATGAGAAGGAGGAAGATTTATCCGAAGATGAAGCAATAACTATGGAGAATCTGAGGGATCTTGTGGAGGTAATGCTGTTTCAGGAGTTATACAAACGCCGTTGTGACCACAGAAGATGTTGTCGCAGATTTTTTAAATAAGCGGAACTGTTTTATGCAAGTTTTGTGAGGCGAAGCGGAACTGTTTGGCAAAAAATATGTTTTAGTTGAAAATTACATGAAATATTTGCTTGAATTTTATGTATATTTTACAGAAATTTTCAAAGAAGCTCTCTTGATTTACTATTAAGATGAAATGTGATAAAATAAATAAGATATAGTAATGTATATTAGGTGGGGAATAAAATAAGGCGGAGAATACATATGAAAAAAAATTTGATTTTTATAGGGATGCCCGCAGTAGGAAAGAGTACGGTCGGCATCGTTGTGGCGAAGCGTCTCGGAATGCAGTTTATCGATACAGATCTGTTGATCCAGGAGCAGGAGAAGAAACTTTTGTGTGAGATTATAGCCGAAGTGGGAGAAGATGGGTTTATTGAGATCGAAAACAGGGTGAATGCAGACGTCGATGCGGAAAACGCGGTCATTTCCCCGGGCGGAAGTGTGATTTATTGCGAAGAGGCGATGAAACATTATAAAAATATCGGAACGGTCGTATATTTGAAAGCGTCTTATCAGACAATAAAAAAGAGAATCCGCAATCCGAAAAAGCGCGGAGTTGTTCTGCGCGACGGACAGACGTTTCGGCAGCTTTATGAAGAGCGCGTGAAGTTCTTTGAAAAATATGCGGATATTACGATCTGTGAAGACGGATGCGAGATCGAAGATACGATAGAAAATGTCCTGGAAGAAGTAAAAAAACTTGACAATGTACAGTGAACAACACTAGAATGATACGTTGACAAAAGTTGGGATTTAAAAAAAGCCGGATATGTGGTAGAATAAAAACGGCAGACTGAAAAGATATTATAAAGAATATAAGATAGAAAAGAGATATAGAAAAAACGTACGGGAAAGTACAAGTATGATAATAAAATCTAAACAGAGGTGTGATATGGAACAATATATCATAAAAGGCGGAAATCCGCTTGTCGGAGAAGTGGAGATCGGCGGCGCGAAAAATGCGGCGCTTGCAATTTTGGCGGCTGCAATCATGACGGATGAGACTGTTCAGATCGATAATCTTCCTGATGTGAATGATGTGAATGTGATGTTGGAAGCGATCGAGGGAATCGGCGCGATGGTGCAGAGGATCGATCGTCATACAGTAAAGATCAACGGAAGTACGATCGGCGATTTTAATATAGAGTATGATTACATTAAGAAGATCAGAGCGTCTTACTATTTGCTGGGAGCTCTTCTCGGGAAATATAAAAGGGCGGAAGTCGCGCTGCCGGGAGGATGCAATATCGGAAGCAGACCGATCGATCAGCATTTGAAAGGATTTCGGGCTCTTGGAGCGGACGTTGATATTGAACACGGCAAGATTGTCGCAGAGGCGGAGAAACTTCGTGGAACGCATTTGTATTTTGATGTTGTGACAGTCGGGGCAACGATCAATGTGATGATGGCGGCTGCTATGTCCGAAGGTCTTACGATCATGGAAAACGTGGCGAAAGAGCCGCATGTTGTTGATGTGGCAAACTTTTTAAACAGCATGGGCGCGAATATCAGAGGCGCAGGTACTGACGTGATCAAGATTCGCGGCGTGAGATCGCTTCATAAGACGGAGTATTCCATCATACCGGATCAGATCGAAGCGGGAACATTTATGTTTGCGGCTGCGGCGACAAAAGGAGACGTAACGGTATTGAACGTAATTCCGAAGCATCTTGATGCGACGATCTCTAAATTAGTGGATATCGGATGCGAAGTGGAAGAGTTTGACGATGCGGTTCGCGTTGTTGCAAAGAAGCGTCTGAGGTGTACCCAGGTGAAGACGCTTCCGTATCCGGGATATCCGACGGATATGCAGCCTCAGATCGGGGTGGCGCTCGCTTTGGCAAAAGGAACGAGTACGATCACGGAAAGTATTTTTGAGAATCGTTTCAAATATCTCGGTGAACTGGCCCGTATGGGAGCACAGGTAAAAGTGGAAGGCAATTCTGCGACGATTGAAGGCGTTGAGCGGTTTTCGGCTGCTCGTGTGAGCGCGCCGGATCTTCGCGCGGGAGCAGCGCTTTGCATTGCGGGTCTTGCGGCGGAAGGCATTACGATCGTGGATGATATCGTTTATATTCAGAGAGGATATGAGCGGTTTGAAGAGAAACTTAGAGGGCTCGGCGCTATGATCGAGCGTGTATCCAGTGAAAAAGAGATTCAGAAGTTTAAATTGAAAGTTGGTTAAAAAAAGGCAGAACCGAGAAACGGTTCTGCCTTTTGGCTCTTTCGGCGATGGAAGATATAAAAAGAAAAAGTGCGGTTTCCGGGAAGTGGAAAGGAAACTGCACTTTTGGCGTTTTGGATAGTTTTTATCGGATTTTTCGAGTGGACTCCCGTACTTTTAATTCTACAGGGAGAAGGATCTGCTGTTTTAATACGGAGTTGCTTTTGATCTGACGAATCAACACTTCTGCCGCCAGTTTTCCCATTTCGGCAGAAGGAAGCCGGACGGTTGTCAGGGCAGGCGAAAAATTCTTGGAAAGGGAGATGTCATTAAAGCCGACGACACCGATGTCCTGAGGACATTTTAAGTTCAGCTTTTTAAGCTGAGAAAGGATGACGCTTGCCAGAGAATCCGAACCGGCGAAGATCACTTCGGTTTCGGGATGCTTTGAGAGCAGTTCCTTTACCTGTGCCGCACATACTTTTGAATCCCAGTCGCAGTTATAGATCAGTTCGGGATCGTAAGGAATATTATTTGCCCGAAGCGTTTCACGGAAGATCATCATGCGGCAGCAGGAGTCGAAGTCGGATGGGGCGGATGAGTTGGAAGCGCCGCCGATGTAGGCGATCTTTTTGTAACCGCATTTGATAATGTGGTCGAAGATCAGTTGGTTTGCATATACGGTGTTGTATCCTATATTGCAGTATCCGTCAATATAGTTGTCGACAAATACGATTTTTTTATTGAGCGTTGTAATAAATTCAAGAGTTTCGGGCGGAATTTCCGTAATGATCAGTCCGTCCAGTTCCGAAAGCTGCTTTTTGAGTCCGGGAGTCATATTATGCAGCTGGGAATAACTTACGATCAGGGAAATAAACGCATTGTGAGATGCGCAGTAAGATTGAATCCCTCCCAGAATATCATTGAAATAAGGATCGGAGTAACTATAAGTAAGAGACATGATGCAGCCGATGTGGAGCTGACTTTTTTTTCCTGTATACTGATAATGAAGTTCCTCTGCTGTTTTCAGAACGCGTTCTCTTGTTTCCTGACTTGCCCGAAAATCGGGATCGTTAGAAAGAATTTTGGAAACAGTAGTAATGGAAACGTTTGCCGCTTTTGCGACTTCTCTAATTGTAGCCATAAGATCCCTCCTTGTTTAGTAAACATAGTATCACAAAAAATAGAGAATGTAAACCTGAATTTTATGTAAATTATCAACAAAAAATAAAGTTTAGTAAACAAAATAGGTTAAAATAACTATAAAAACCAGACGAAAATAAAATAATTTGTTAAAATTACTTGAAAATAAATAAAACAAATATTATTATCTAGATAAACAAAGACAGATTGTTTAGTAAACGGAGGTGCAACATGAAAAAATTTACATTTATAGGAGCAGGATCTTTGGATTTTACAAAAGATCTTGTAAGAGACATTCTTACGTTCGAGGCATTTCGGGATGCGGAACTTATGTTGATGGACATTGATCCGAAACGTCTTGAATATGCGGTAAAAGGAGTACAGAAAATCGTAGATGCCGGAAAATATCCGGCAGTAGTAAAAGGAACGCAGGACCGGAAAGAAGCATTGAAAGATGCGGATGGCGTTCTGATCACGATTTTGCAGGGAGGTGTGGAAGTATGGCGTCATGATATCGAGATTCCGAAGAAATATAATGTAGATATTTGTGTAGGAGATACGCGTGGCCCGTCCGGTATTTTCCGTTTTTTGAGAACGGCTCCGGTGCTTCTCGATATTATAAGAGACTGTGAAGAGGTATGTCCGAACGCGGTAGTTCTCAATTATACGAATCCGATGGCAATGCTCGTAAGTTATCTGCAGTCGATGTCTGACATGAATATTACAGGATTATGTCACAGTGTTCAGGGAACGGCGGAAATGCTTGCAAAATGGATCGGAGCAGAAGAAAAGCAGGTTCGTTATACATGTGCAGGAATCAATCATCAGGCGTTTTATCTTGATTTTGAAGTGGATGGAAAAGATGCTTATCCGGATCTTTATAAAGCAATCGAAAGAGAAGAAGTGGCGGCTGAAGAACCTGTCAGAATCGAAATGTTCAAGAAGCTTGGATATTTTAATACAGAATCGTCGGGACATAATTCGGAATATGTGGCATGGTTTAGAAAACGTCCCGATCTGATCGAAAAATATTGTACTCACGGAACAGGATGGAATCCGGGAGCGTACGGATTTATATTGGATGAGTATTTAGGACGGGAAGATACATGGGAAAAGGAATATACGGACTGGCTTGAAAACGGAGAAGTCGATCTTGAAAGAGGAGAGGAATACGCTTCCAATATTTTCAACGCAGTGTTCGGCGATCACACACCTTACTTCTTTAACGGAAACCTGAAAAACCATGGTTATATTACAAATGTGAAACAAGGCGTATGTGTGGAAGTTCCGACAGTCGCAACAGAAGCGGGAATCGTTCCGATCAAACAGATCACGCTTCCGGATCATCTGGCAGTGCTTGTAAATAATTCGGCGCTGATCGAAGACCTTGCCGTGAAAGCTGCCATTGAAGGCGATCCGAACCTTGTATTCCAGGCTGTTTTGTATGATCCGCTTACAAGCGCGGTCTGCAGCATGGATGAAATCCTGAACATGGTTCAGGAGATGCTTGATAAAAATGCAGAGTATTTGAGTTACTTTAAGTCGTTAAAGATAAATATGGAGGTGCTTCATGAAAAAGAGAATCGTTAGTTTAATATTATGTGGGCTCATGGTATTTTCAGCGGCAGGATGTTCAGGCGGCGGAGAAAATAAAGCAGGAAAAGACGACGTTACACTGACAATGTGGACACATATCAATGAGCCGTGGAATGCGGCATATAAAGATGCGATCAAAGAGTTTGAATCGGAAAATGAAGGCGTTCGGATTAAACTTGAGACGTTCCCATATGATGAGTTTGAATCAAAAGTACAGACCGCTTTGATCGATGGTGAAGGCGGAGCGGATATTTATGAATTGTGGGGAGGCTGGGCATTAGATTTTACTCCTTACGGAACATTGATGGAACTGCCGGAGGAAATGGCAGAAAAAGTGAGAGAAGAAAATTACGAGCCGACATACGGAGCACTTGAGTATGAGGATAAAATGTATGGTATCCCGCTGGAATATAATATCGAGTACGGCGGAATGCTTGTGAACGATACATTGCTCAAGGCGAAGGGGCTTACTGTTCCGAAAACATGGGAAGAACTTCGTAAAACGGCAATCGAAGGAACAGAGCACGACGGCAATATTTTCCAGTGCAAAGGTTTTGATTTTGTGAACTGGGATTCCGTGCCATATTATTTCCTTGCCTTTATCCTTCAGCAGGATGCGGATTACATGACGGCGGACGGAAAATTCGACGTGACGACAGATGCGGCTAAGACAGCGTTTAATGAACTTGCGACAATGGTGACAGAAGATAAAGTTACAGATCTTGAAGGACTGACAGGCGGAGCGGATATGGAAGGTTATCAGCAGTTATATGCCGGACGCAACATGATCGTACCGCGCGGACCGTGGACGATCTCCGAAGGAGAACAGTCATTCGGATTAAAACTCGGCACGGATTTTGATTATGCAGCTATGCCGCAGTATGGAAACAATCAGAAATTTGCTTCGGAAAACGGATGGTCGCTGGCGGTAAGTTCCAGTTGTAAAGAACAGGAAATCGCTTTGAAATTCCTTGAATATCTGTATCAGGATGATGTTATGTTAGAGCATAACATACGCTGCACACAGATTCCGGCAAAGAAAAGTCTGGCTCAGAGCGAAGAGTACAAAAAAGAAGTTCCGTACGCGGACGTTCTTGTAGGAATTCTCGATCAGGGACAGTTTATCGGAAACTTTAACACGGATCGTCTGAAAGAAACAATCAACAATACGTTTGTTTCCTATTGTTCCGGGGAATACGGATCGTTGGACGAGGCGATGGAAGATATGAATACGAAACTGAATGGAATACTGGAATAAAATAAAAAGACTGCCGTAAAACGGCAGTCTGACTCACAAGGGGGTGCGTCATGAAAAATAAAAAATTTGTAGGGACGGTCATGGTACCGGCTATGCTGCATATGTTTGTATTTATCGTTATCCCGATCGTGATAGGTCTTGTGATTTCTTTCTTTAACTATAATCCACTCAGTTCAGACAATAAATTTATAGGACTGGAAAACTTTGTAAGGCTTGTTCAAGACGCGGATTTTCGTAAGGCGCTTTTAAATACGCTGTTATTCGTGCTCATCACGGTTACTTTGAATATCGGCATCGCGCTCGTTGTGGCGCAGATGATCTCATGGTTTAAATCAAATAAGGTGAGAAGTTTTTTCCGTATGGTATTTTTCCTGCCGTGTATTGCGCCTATGGTTGCAACATCCGTTGTATTTGCCCGTTCTATCTTCCCGACGACAACAGGATTTCTGAACGTGGCTCTGAATAAGATCGGGATCGACTCGATCAACTGGCTCGGAGATCCGAAAGTAGTGATGATCTCACTTATTATTTATACGATCTGGGTAGACGTCGGTTATAACGTGATCCTGTTTTCGGCAGGTATTGACGGAATTCCTTCTTATGTGTATGAGGCGGCAGATCTGGACGGAGCGAGCGAATGGGTAAAATTCCGCAAGATTACATGGCCTTTGCTTGGAAGAAGCTTTCAGTTTGTCATTGTACAGACGTTGATCTCACATTTTCAGATGTTTGCGCAGTTTGCAGTGCTCATTTTGAAAGACGGCCCTCAGAATTCAGGACTTGTTCTTTCAAGATATATTTACAAGATGGCGTTTGAGTATAAAGACATGGGATATGCATCGGCTGTGTCGCTTGTTCTCTTTGTCATTATTATGACACTGTCATTGATCGAGCAGAAGAAGAGTGCGGTAGACTGGGAGTATTAGGAGGCATATTATGAAAATGTTAAAAGACAAAAAGAACAGAAAACTAAGGATTATTTCATTCGTGATTTTGTTTTTGGCAGCGATCGTGTTTCTTGCGCCGTATTTTTGGATGCTTTCCAATTCCTTTAAATCTACGAAAGAGATTTTGCTGGAGCCTACGAATATGCTGCCGAAGCAGTTTACGCTTGACGGATATGTGAAAGTGATTACAGATTCGCCGTTTTTCAGATGGATGGGAAATTCGCTTTTTGTAACGGTTATTGATACGCTTGTCGTTTTGTTTACGAGCTCTTTGATCGGATTTGTGCTGTCGAAATATAAATTCAAACTGAACAAATTTTTGTTTTATGTAATATTGATCACAATGATGATGCCGACGGCGGCAATGATGATCCCGAACTTTTTGCTTATATCAAAACTGGGATGGTATGATAAGATCATTTCTCTTGTTGTGCCTACGTTTGTAAATGCATTTGGAATTTTCCTGTGCAAACAGTTTATCGACGATATGCCGAAGGAACTTTTCGAGTGTGCGATGCTTGATAATGCGGGGCCGTTTACGATCTATCGAAAGATCGTGCTTCCGGGAATCCGCCCGGCGCTCGGAAGTCTGACGATCTTTACCTTTTTAGGATTGTGGAATGATTACCAGACGCCGTTGATCTATTTGAACAGCTCGGAAAATATGACTCTGCCTCTTGCAATGTCGTATTTTTCAACTCAGCATTTATCGGATCTTTCGGCGACGATGGCTGCCGCTTCCCTTATTATGATTCCTGCGTCGATCGTATTTATTATATTCCAGAAGCAGTTCATCAAAGGAATTACGATGACCGGAATGAAATAACGAAAAATGTGGAAAAGAAAAAGTTAAAAAAGCAAGAAGTATAAAGATAAAATGTAAATGCTAAGAACATAAAAAGAGGAAAACATAAAAAAGAGAATCAGAAGGGGTGATTCTGTATGGAATTGGAAAAATTTGATCCTGTCTGCGCCGCAGTGCTGAAAAAAACAGAAATTGAAAAACCGGCATATCCGGTGATAGATTTCCATATGCATATGGGAAAAATGCTGTTGGGCGAATCGTATGAAACAAAGTATGACACGAAGGAATATGTCCGGGAACTGCAAGATGCCGGCGTTGTATGCGCTGTGAATATGGATGGATATTTCGGAAAAGATCTGGAAAAGATGCAAAAGAAACAAGAAGGATTCGAGGAAATGTTTTTTAATTTTATGCAGCTTGATTTTTCTGCGTATGATGATCCTGATTTTTGCGATAAAACGAAAAAGGTAATAGAAGATTCCTGTATGCGCGGATGCCGGGGGATCAAATTATGGAAAGATCTTTCGCTGTGGGAGCGGGATAAATACGGCAGGCCGATCCGTACAGATGATCCTCGTTTTGATATCATCTATGATACGGCGGCGAAACTGCACATTCCGGTGCTGATGCATGTAGCTGATCCGGCGGCGTTTTTTACTCCGAAAAGTGAAAAAAATGAACGATGGGAAGAGCTTGATGTCTGTCCGGAATGGGATTTTTCAGATCATGAAAAGTATATGAGTTTTGAAGAACTTATGGAAATGCAAGAGAATACGGTACGCAGTCATCCGGAAACGACGTTTGTGATCGCTCATGTCGGAAGTTACGCGGAGAATCTGGAATGGGTAAGCGGGCAGCTGGAAAAATATCCGAATATGTATATAGATGTTGCGGCCCGGCTGGCGGAGCTGGGAAGAGTTCCGTACAGTGCGAAGAAGTTTTTTGTGAAGCATCAGGATCGGATCTTGTTCGGTACGGATTGTACGCCGCTTGGTATGGGATATCATAAGATTTATTATCGTTTCTTCGAGACAAAAGACGAGTATTTTCCGTATCAGCCCGAAGGAGAACTTCCGGGACAGGGAAGATGGGCAATCTACGGAATCGGACTGGAAGATGAGATCTTGAAAAAGATATATTATAAAAATGCATGTAAAGTTCTTTCTCTTGATGAAAACCGCTTTGTAGGAGGTGTGAGATGAGACGGTATTTAAGCGTTGATTGTGGCGGAACAAAGACGGCGTTTCTTTTGTGCCGTGAAACGGGAGAGCTGGAAGCTGCGTGTACGTTAGGCCCCGGCAACTATATGGTGAACGGAATCGATCATGTGCTGTCAGTATTAAAAGACGGTATTTTGCAGATCTGCTGTCAGGCGGCAATCGCGCAAAGTGAGATCACTCACAGTTTTATAGCTATCGCAGGGTTTAAAGATATACCGGCGGATGTGCCGGTGCTTACCCGCCTTGTACGGGAAACGTTTCCGAGGATGTCGATCACTCTCGGGAACGATACGGAAAATGCACTGGCAGGATCTCTTCTCGGAAAACAGGGAATCCATGTGATCGCCGGAACGGGATCGATCGGGCTTGGATTTGACAAGGACAGTTACTATGTGCGAAGCGGCGGATGGCATCATCTTTTCGGAGGGGATGAAGGAAGCGGTTATTGGATCGGATGTCAGTTGATCCGGCATTTTACAATGCAGGCGGACGGAAGAGAAGAAAAAACGATGATGTTTGATTATATTTTGGAAAAATACGGTCTTGCGTGTCCTGAAGAGATATTAAGGCTCGTTATTAATGAGTGGAAGGGAGAACGGGATAAGATCGCATCTATGTCAAAAGATGCATATGAACTTGCGGAACAGGGCGATTCTGCGGCGGCAGGCATTTTTAAAAGCGCGGCGCGCGAACTTGCGAAGATCGTAAAAGGCGTGTACAGAAACGGGAATTTTGATATACCGGTTTATGTGTCTTATTCCGGAGGTGTGTTCAAAGCGATGAAGTATATAAAAGAAACGCTGGAAGAAGAGCTGCGGGACGTATCGTGCGTTTTCACAGAGCCGTGTCTGCTCCCGTCGGCAGGCGGGATTATACTGGCGTGCAGAGCTGCGGGAAACGAAGTGAGTGAACAGATGATAGAAAATCTGCGTACGGCACAGCATATGCGGGTATAAAATTGATATGAAAAAATGAAAGAAAAGTATAAAAAATATATTGGAAATAAAGCCTTTTATATGATGGTCATGGCGATCGCCGTTCCGATCATGATCCAGAACGGACTTACAAATTTTGTGAACCTTTTGGACAATATTATGGTTGGAAGACTGGGAACAGAAGAGATGTCGGGTGTTTCGATCGTCAATCAGATCATATTTGTGTATAATTTATGTATTTTCGGCGGAACAGCAGGTGTGGGAATCTTTACCGCCCAATATTTCGGACAAAAAAATGATGAAGGGATACGCAGTACATTCCGATATAAGATTTGGTTGGCGCTGATAATTACTGTCGGCGCCGCTTTTCTTCTTCTGTTTTTCGGAAAGCAGCTGATTCTTTTGTATCTGATGGGAGAAAACGGAGGAAATGAAAAGCTGGCGCTGGAATATGGGATGACGTATCTTCGGATTATCTTATTGGATCTTCCGGCGTTTATGATCCTGCAGGTTTATGCCAGTACGATGCGTGAGTGCGGGGAAACAGTAGTGCCGATGAAGGCGGGAGCTGCGGCTGTGGCGGTCAATCTTATTTTCAATTATCTGCTGATATACGGAAAGTTCGGATTCCCCCGGCTGGGGGTGGCGGGAGCGGCTGTGGCAACGGTGCTTTCGCGTTATACGGAAACGGCGATCGTCGTAATATGGGCGCATACCCATGAGAAAGAAAATACATATATGACAGGACTTTATAAAACGTTGTCCGTGCCCCGGGATCATGTAAAAAAATATTTTATAAAGGGAACGCCGCTTTTGCTGAACGAAGCGTTATGGTCTTTCGGTATGGCGGTTTTGGCACAAAACTATTCTGTGCGCGGGCTGACGGTGATCGCGGCGATGAACATAGCGAATACGATCAATAACTTATTCAGCGTTGTGTTTGCGGCGATGGGAGAATCCGTGGCGATCATAGTCGGGCAGGCGCTTGGCTTCGGAGATATGAAAAGAGCGAGAGAGATCGACAATAAGATGATTGTATCCTGCGTTCTTATCAGTTTCGCAGTATCGGTTTTTATGTTTCTTTTCGCGCCGTTTTTCCCCCGGATTTATAATACGACGGAAGCTGTGCGAAAGGCGGCTATGGGACTTGTTTTGGCACAGGCGGTGTTTATTCCCCAGAATGCATTTCTCAACGCCGCTTATTTTACCCTTCGGGCAGGCGGGAAAACAGGTGTCACTTTTTTCTTTGACTGTGTATTCTTATGGTGCGTCAACATTCCGATCGTTTTTGTTTTATGCCGATATACCGGACTTGCCCCGTGGGCGGTCTACAGTGCGATGCAGATCGGGGAATGGCTGAAGTGTATTGCGGGCGCGGTAATGGTGAAAAAGGGAGTGTGGCTTGAGAACCTGACCGGTAAAGGGGAAGATGAAAAATATCTTCTGCGGGAAAATGAAGAAAAGCATTGACATTTCCGAGTGTACATTGTAAAGTCTTGTTTGTAACAAAACAGTTTAATAAAAATACTTTCTCTTATTCAGAGCAGTGGAGATACAAAGGATCTGAGAAGCTGCGGCAACCCCTGAACAGGAAGGTGCCAACCTGAGCGAGTCATCGAACAATAAGAGGATTGTTGTGATAGAGAGACAGTCCGCTTTTACGGGCTGTTTTTATTTGCGGCGGCGAGTCAAAGTCCGGGTCATCCGGGGATCTTGACGACTGCTTATGATCCGAAGCAGTCTGCCGCAGGCAGATATCTTTCTTGATCGTAAAGAAATAGAGAAAGTGAACGAAAGGAGAATGGTTATGGAGAGAGAAAAGATTTTATTTACTTCCGAGTCGGTTACGGAAGGACATCCGGACAAGATGTGCGATCAGATTTCGGACGCTATTTTGGATGAACTTATGAAGCAGGATCCGATGAGCCGTGTCGCATGTGAGACATGCTGTACGACAGGCGTCGTTATGGTGATGGGAGAGATCACGACGAAAGCTTATGTAGATATTCCGAAGATCGTACGTGACACGGTTCGTGAAATCGGCTATACAAGAGGAAAATACGGATTTGACGCCGATACATGCGGCGTGATCACAACGATTGACGAACAGTCGTCCGATATTGCGATGGGAGTGGATAAAGCGCTCGAAGCAAAAGAAAATAAAATGTCAGAAGACGATATTGAAGCCATCGGAGCAGGAGATCAGGGAATGATGTTCGGTTATGCGTCTGATGAAACAGAAGAATATATGCCGTATCCGGCGGCGATGGCGCATAAGCTTGCGCGCCGTCTGACAGAAGTAAGAAAGAACGGAACACTGCCGTATCTTCGCCCGGACGGGAAAACACAGGTAACTGTGGAATATGATGAAAACGGCGTTCCAAAGCGTTTGGATGCGGTTGTGCTTTCTACACAGCACGATCCTGAAGTGACGCAGGAGCGGATTCATGAAGATATTAAGAAATATGTATTCGATGAAGTGATTCCGGCAAATATGACAGATGATGAAACAAAGTTTTTCATTAATCCGACAGGACGTTTTGTGATCGGAGGACCTCATGGAGACAGCGGTTTGACAGGACGTAAAATCATTGTTGATACTTACGGAGGAATGGCGCGTCACGGCGGCGGAGCTTTCTCGGGAAAAGATTGTACAAAAGTGGATCGTTCCGCGGCATATGCGGCGCGTTATGCGGCGAAAAATATTGTTGCGGCAGGTCTTGCGAGACGATGCGAGATCCAGCTTTCTTATGCCATCGGCGTAGCGCAGCCGACGTCGGTATCCGTAGATACGTTCGGCACAGGGAAGGTTTCGGATACAAAGCTTGTGGAGATCATCCGTGAGAACTTTGATTTCCGTCCGGCGGGAATTATTAAAATGCTGGATCTGCGCAGACCGATCTATAAGCAGACCGCTGCGTACGGACATTTTGGAAGACTTGACGTTGAACTGCCGTGGGAAAAACTGGACAAAGCAGACGATCTGAAAAAATATCTTGAATCATAAAACAGATTTACCGGCGGGAAAGACCGGTATAGAAAAAGGATAGAAAACTAAGATGACGATTCGGCCGTCTTTTCGATACAGGGTAACGGATATCCATATCGAAGAGGCGGCTGATTTGTTTATAAAAAGTTTCGTTGAAGAAGGGGAGGGGTAACGGTATAATATATAATATCATGCAAAAGTGAGAATCTGTTTTAGGAGGAGCGCCTATGAAGCTTAGGACAAAATTGATCGTGGCATTTATGTCTGTTATGATTTTGCCGATGATCTTTTTGAATGTAGTGATGCATACGTTCGCGTCGCGGGAAGTAGGAGAACTTCAGCAGCTTTATATGATTGTCGTATTCATCACAACGACGCTGCTGATTTATTGGATCTACCGTTCGGTTTCTGTTCCGCTGGCGAAACTGCAGAAGGCGGCAAGAAATATCAAGGAAGGGAATCTTGATTTTGAGATCAGGCAGGAGTCGGATGATGAGATCGGACAACTCTGTCAGGATTTTGAGGAGATGAGGCTTAGGCTGAAGGCGAACGCGGAAGAGAAGGTTGCATTCGACCGGGAGAACAAGGAGCTGATCAGTAATATTTCCCACGATCTGAAAACACCGATCACGGCGATCAAAGGATATGTGGAAGGAATCATGGACGGGGTTGCGGATACCCCCGAAAGGATGGACAGATACATTAAGACAATATATAATAAAGCAAATGAGATGGATCTTTTAATCAACGAACTGACGCTTTATTCCAAGATCGACACGAATCGTATTCCGTATAATTTTACGACGATATCGGCGAAAGGGTATTTTGGAGACTGCGGGGAAGATCTGCATATGGAGCTTGAGTCGAAAGGAATCGAATTTACTTATTGCAATACGATGGAAGAAGACTGCAAGGTGATCGTTGATCCCGAGCAGCTTAGAAGGGTGATCAATAATATCGTATCGAATTCGTTGAAATATATGGACAAGCCGAACGGAAAAGTCACGATGGAAGTAAAAGATGTCGGCGATTTTATACAGGTTGAATTAGGCGACAACGGCAAAGGGATCGCCGCAAAAGACCTGCCGTACATTTTCGATCGCTTTTACAGGACGGATGCTTCCCGCAATTCATCGAAAGGCGGAAGCGGAATCGGTTTGTCGATCGTGAAGAAGATCGTGGAAGAACATGGAGGAAATATATGGGCGACCAGTGAAGAGGGCGCCGGAACAACAATGTATTTTGTAATCAGAAAATATCAGGAGGTATCTATTGATGAGTAAGCGTATTTTGATCGTAGAGGATGAAGAGAGTATTGCGGATCTTGAGAAAGATTATCTTGAACTGAGCAACTTTGAGGTGGAAGTGGCGAATGACGGAGATACAGGTCTGCAAAAAGGACTGGGCGGAGATTTTGACCTGATTATTCTTGATCTGATGCTCCCGGGAGTTGACGGTTTTGAAATATGCCGTCAGATCAGAGATCAGAAGAATACGCCGATTATTATGGTTTCTGCCAAAAAAGACGATATTGATAAAATCAGAGGTCTGGGCCTTGGAGCGGATGATTATATGACGAAGCCGTTTAGCCCGAGTGAGCTTGTGGCCCGCGTGAAAGCGCATCTTGCCAGATATGAACGGCTGATCAACAGCAATGCGGAGGAAAATGAAGTGATCGAGATCCGCGGATTGAAGATCGATACGACGGCGAGACGCGTATGGGTCGGAGGAGAAGAGCGGTCATTTACGACGAAAGAGTTCGATCTTCTTACATTTTTGGCGAGTCATCCGAATCATGTGTATACGAAAGAAGAGCTGTTTCGCGAGATCTGGGATATGGAGTCGATAGGAGATATCGCGACTGTGACAGTGCATATTAAGAAGATTCGGGAGAAAATCGAATATGACACGTCTCATCCACAGTATATCGAGACGATATGGGGAGTGGGATATCGCTTTAAAGTGTAATGGCATGACGAAAACACAGTTTGATTTTATATTTGTCATGAGAGAAAAGGGGTTTCGTTTTTCGGAACTCCTTTTCTATTGTAAATGAGAATAAATGCGTGTATCATATAGAAGTCAAAAGGGAAGCGGCATAATATGGAATATATATGCCGTGTATGGGGAAAACAGATTAAGATCATAGGGTGGTTTTTAGAAATGGAAAAGAAAAAAAAGAGTCCGAGGAGACTGAAGTTCAATACGGTGCAGACGGTTGTTATCGGATTTTTCGGGGTGATACTCGGGGGCGGAATACTTTTGAGCCTTCCGATCTGTAATCAGAAGCCGATCGAGTTTATAGACGCGCTTTTTACGTCTGTCAGCAGCGTATGCGTTACCGGCCTTGTGACGATTGTTCCGGCGGAACAGTTTACATTGCTAGGGAAAATTATTTTACTGCTTTTGATACAGGTCGGCGGACTTGGAGTGATCGCCTGCATGTCTGCGTTTTTCCTTTTATTGGGAAAAAAGATCAATATGAAAGGAAGAATCACGATCCAACAGGCATATGGACTGGATACGCTTTCAGGTCTTGTAAAGTTCGTGATCCGTATTTTAAAAGGAACGTTTTTGGTAGAGGGGATCGGCGCGGTACTTTTTTCGCTCCGGTTTATTCCTGAGTTTGGGTTTATAAAAGGCGTCGGTTACGCAATCTTTCATTCTGTTTCGGCATTTTGCAACGCGGGTATCGATATACTTGGAAGTACGAGCTTTATACAGTATTCAGGGTCGTGGCTTATTAATTTTACGACAATGTTTCTGATCGTTATGGGCGGACTTGGTTTTCCGGTATGGCATGACATTGCGATCAATATAAAAAAGATGACGGAAATCAAGAAAAGACCTTTAAAATGGCTGTTTACAAGACTTTGTCTGCAAAGTAAGATCGTTCTTACGATGACGGGACTTCTAATCCTGTGCGGCGCCGTCGGATTTTTCCTGCTGGAGTTTAACAACCCCGAAACAATGGGAGATATGAATCTTCTTGAGAAGATGACGGCATCTTTATTTCAGTCGGTGACGACAAGAACGGCGGGATTTGCGACAGTTCCGCAAGGAGACTTAAGAGAAAGTTCGAAGCTTTTGGGCTGTATGCTTATGTTCATCGGAGGATCTCCGGCGGGTACGGCAGGCGGCGTTAAGACAACGACGATCGCGATGCTTTTGCTGACGGTTCTCTGTGTACTGAAAAACAAAAGAGATACAGAGTGTTTTGCAAGAAAGATTGATAATAATATCGTCAGATCGGGAATTACGATCACAATGATCACTTTGATCTTCCTGATGTCGGGAATTACCGCACTGACAATCTTTGAACCCGGAATTGATTTCCTTGATCTTACTTATGAAGCGGCGTCCGCAATGGGAACGGTCGGACTGACGGCAGACCTTACTCCGATCCTGAGCAGGGGAAGTCATGTGATCCTTATGATCCTTATGTATGTCGGAAGGATAGGACCGCTTACTATGGCGCTTGCATTATCGGGAAGAAGCGATAAGATTTCTAAGTTCAGAGAACTTCCGGAAGAAAATGTGATGCTCGGCTAAGTGGGAGAGACAACGTAATGCTTGGATAATTGGGAAAGAAAATGCAATGCAGAGCATGAAGATGAGAATATGGACAGAGAAATAAAAAAGTAGAAATACAAAACCGGAAATGTAAAGACAGAAGCATTTAAAAGGAGGGAACATATTATGGATAAACAATTTGCGGTGTTGGGACTTGGAAGTTTCGGGTCAAGCGTTGCGCTTACATTGGAAAATATGGGATGCGATGTGCTCGTCGTAGACGAGTCTTACGAGAAAGTACAGGAAATATCCGACAAAGTTTCTTACGCGGTCAAAGCGGACGTGTCAGAGCCTGACGCGCTGCAGGCTCTCGGAGGACGTAATCTTGACGGAGTGGTAGTTGCCATTTCGGAAAGTTTAGAGGCAAGTATTATGGCGACGATGCTTTGCAAAGAAATGGGAATTCCTCTCGTCGTTGCAAAGGCGAAAGACAAACTTCAGGGCGCGATCCTGCAAAGAGTCGGAGCGGATCGTATCGTGTATCCTGAGATCGAGATGGGAAGCCGCGTGGCAAAAAGCCTCGTGTCGAAAGAATTTGTGGACTGGATCTCTCTTTCAAATGATTACAGTATGGTAGAGATCGTCGTGCCGCAAAACTGGGTAGGAAAGAGTCTTGTCGATCTCGGAGTCAGAGAGCGTCTGGGAATCAATGTCGTCGGTATTATCAAGAACGGAAAGATCGAAGTCGCGATCAATCCGCAGGAGCCGCTTCGGGAAAAAGAAATATTGATCGTGATCGGTTCTAACGATATTCTTGAGAAATTTGACATGAAAAACAGATAGAAAATGCAGGTGAGAAAATGATTACAAGTACATCGAATATACAAGTAAAAGAATTGCTTCGTTTGCAGAAAAAAAGCCGTGAGCGGGAGAAAGAGGGCGTATTTATCGTAGAAGGACCGCGCATGGCGGAAGAGATCCCACGGGAGCGCATTGTAAAACTGTATGTGTCGGAAAGTTTTCAGGCGAAATGCGTCAAAGAAAAAAACGATCGGTTTATTCAAGAGGCGGAAGTGATGTCGGATACGGTATTTGCGCATGTGTCGGACACGAAGACTCCGCAGGGAATCCTTGCCGTCGTACGCCGGATGGAGTATACGGCGGAAGATATTTTAGGGGAGACTCCGCATGTGCTCGTTCTTGAAAATATTCAGGATCCGGGCAATCTCGGAACGATTTTCAGGACTGCAGAGGCGGCGGGGGCTACAGGCATTGTTTTGAGCAAAGACTGTGTAGATCTGTATAATCCGAAAGTGATCCGTTCTACGATGGGAGCGATTTTTCGGATTCCGTTTATTTATACGGATGATCTGAAAGGAACGATCGACGAACTGAAACGGGAAGGAATCACGGTTTATGCGGCGCATCTTAAAGGGGAAAACTCCTATGATATGGAAGATTACAAGACGGCATGCGCATTTCTTATCGGAAATGAAGGAAACGGTCTGACAGAAGAAACTGCGGCATGTGCGGATCGGAAAATACTGATCCCGATGGAAGGCGGCGCAGAGTCGCTGAATGCAGCGGTGGCTTCGGCAGTACTTATGTTTGAAGCGGGCAGACAAAGGCGGAACAAGAGAAAATAAGGCGGCGCGAGTCTGTAAATGATGATCAAAGTAAATGAAAACAAATGTGAATAATTGAAAGTAAATAAATACAGATAAAAAATAAATGAAAAGAGAGGATAAGACAATGGATTTAAAAGGAAGACATTTTTTGACACTGAAAGATTTTACACCGGAAGAGATCATTTATCTTTTGGACCTTGCCGCAGAATTAAAAGAAAAGAAGAAAAAAGGGATACTTGTCGATCATCACAGAGGGAAAAATGTGGCGCTGATCTTTGAAAAAGACAGTACGCGTACACGCAGTTCTTTTGAGATAGCGGCACATGATCTCGGAATGGGGACGACTTATATCGGAACGATGGGATCTCAGTTCGGGAAGAAAGAGAGCATCAAAGATACGGCAAGAGTACTTGGAAGAATGTATGAAGGAATCGAGTACAGAGGATTCGGACAGGAGATTGTCGAAGAGCTGGCTCAGTATGCGGGAGTACCTGTATGGAACGGATTGACAAACGAGTATCATCCGACACAGATGCTGGCAGATATGCTGACGATCCGTGAACATTTCGGGAAACTGAAAGGTCTGAAACTTGTATATATGGGAGATGCCCGTTATAATATGGGCAATTCGCTCATGATCGCCTGTGCAAAACTCGGACTTGATTTTGTGGCGTGTACGACAGAAGACTATTTCCCGAATGAGGAGCTTGTAGAGGAGTGCCGCGTATATGCAAAAGAATCAGGTTCTGAAATTACATTGACAAGCGATGTGAAAGAAGGAACAAAAGGCGCTGACGTCATCTATACAGACGTATGGGTATCTATGGGAGAACCTGACGAAGTGTGGGAGAAACGGATCAGAGAGCTGACTCCGTACAAAGTAACAAAAGAAGTGATGGAAAATGCAAAACCGGAAGCAATCTTTCTTCACTGCCTTCCGGCGTTTCATGATCTTGGAACGAAAGTCGGAAGAGAGATCGGCGAGCGTTTCGGAATCACAGATATGGAAGTGACGGACGAGGTATTTGAGTCTGAACAGTCGAAAGTGTTCGATGAGGCGGAAAACCGGATGCATACGATTAAAGCGGTTATGGATGCTACATTGAAGTAAAAAATAAGTAGAAAAGAAGATAAAAACAGAGAAGATACAAAGGCAAAAAGCAAGAAAGATAAAGACAACGAAAAGCTGAGAACGTAAAAAAGATAAAAAGTCGAGAGAATAAAAAGACGAAAACTTGAGAAGGCAAAAAGCCAAGAAAGTAAAATCAGAGAAGGCGAAAAGCAGATAAAATTATGAAAGCAGAGATTTTGAAAATGCTGCGGGAAGCAGACGGGTACATTTCGGGGCAGGAAATCTGTGAGAAGTTCAATGTGTCGCGCACTGCGGTCTGGAAGGTGATCCGCCGGCTTCAGGAAGACGGCTACGAGGTGGAAGCTGTGCGAAACAAAGGGTATCGCATGGTGGAAAGTCCCGACATTTTGACAAAAGAAGAAGTGGAAAGCTGTATGCATACGGAATGGGTGGGAAGAAATGTCGTATGTTATAAAGTGACGGATTCAACGAATCTGCGCATCAAGCAGATGGGAGATGAAGGCGCTTTAGCCGGAACGCTGGCTGTGGCGGAAGAGCAGACGGCGGGAAGAGGGCGCAGAGGACGTTCGTGGGAATCACCTGCCGGAGCGGGGATCTTTATGTCGGTTCTTTTAAGACCGAAGATCACGCCGGATAAAGCGTCTATGCTGACGATCGTGACGGCGTGCAGTACGGCGAAAGGAATAAAAAAATATTTTGAAAATGAGGGAGCTTCCTGTCCGGATATTCAGATTAAGTGGCCGAACGATCTCGTTGTCAACGGGAAAAAACTGGCAGGTATTCTCACGGAGATGAGTACGCAGATCGATTATATCAATTATGTGACCGTCGGGATCGGAATTAATGCAAACACAAAAAAGTTCCCGGAAGAATTAAAAGATCATGCAACATCGCTGTATCTTGAATGCGGACATATGGTGAAACGAGCGTCTGTCATTGCGTCGATCATGAAATGTTTTGAGGAAGATTACCGCCTGTTTCTTGAGACGGAAGATTTATCCGGACTGATGGAAACGTATATGTCGATGCTTGTCAACCGGGATCGGGATGTTCTTGTGCTTGATCCAAGCGGAACATATAAGGCAAAGGCGCTGGGGATCGATAAAAACGGAGAGTTGATCGTGAGAAGGGAAGACGGAACTTCGGAACATGTCTATGCCGGAGAAGTCTCGGTCAGAGGTGTGTACGGTTATGTATAAATGCATGTGCGGGATAAGAAATGCATGCATAGGATAAGCTGAGAGATATGGATGAGTATAGACGAACTAAATGCAGATTTTAAGTTCGGAAAAAAACAGGAAAAAGAGAGGTAATGTATGGAAGAAGAGGTTGTGCTTTGTGCGGCAAGCGCATATGAACAGAAATTTTATTTGAATCCTCAGTTTGAGTCGCTGCCGGAAGCAGTGCGTCAGGAACTGCAGATCATGTGCGTATTGTATACGGAAGATGTGGGAGGCATTCTCCTTGTCGTATATGATGAAGAAGGAAATCTCGAGTTAAAAGTAGAGCACGAAGAAAATGATTTTGCTTTTGATGAGATAGGAAGTGTGCTGAAGATCAAACAGCTTCAGCAGACGAAAAGAGAATTGTTTGAATCGCTTGAAACATTTTACAGGGTGTTTTATCTCGGAGAGGAGTAGGGTGTGGAATTTTTACAAAAGGTCATCCAACTGTATGCTGAGAGAAAAGAATGGTTTCTGGATTTGTTTGCGGCACATGTGGGGCTGGCTTTAACGGCGGCTGTGAGCGCGGGGATCATAGGACTTCTTTTAGGGATTTTTATTTCGGAACATAAAAAAGCGGCAGGTCCCGTTCTGACGATCGCAAATATCGGTTATACGATTCCGGCGATCTCACTTCTGGGAATGCTGATCCCGGTTTTGGGGATCGGAGATAAGACGGCGATAACCGCTCTTACGATTTACGGCATCATGCCGATGGTGCGAAATACGTATGCGGGAATTACCGGCGTCGGGGAAGAAGTAGTCGCGGCGGCGGAAGGAATGGGGAGCACGCGCTTCCAGATCATGACAAAAATCAAACTTCCACTGGCAGCGGGAGTCATCATAGCAGGCGTAAGAAATATGGTCGTTATGACAATCTCTGTGTCGGCGATCGCGTCGTTTATAGGAGCGGGAGGTCTTGGAGTAGCGATTTACAGAGGTATTACGATCTATGATTCGGCAATGACGTTTTGCGGTAGTTTTCTGATCGCGCTTCTGGCGATCGTAAGCGATCTTTTGCTCGGATTGCTGGAACGGAAAGTGAAAAAGAAAACAGGCATAAAAAACAGATAAAACAGGAAAACATAAATAAAAAAACATAAATAGAAAAATATAAATAGAAAAATATAAACAGAAAATCATAAAAGGACACTATGAATAAGGAGGCAAAAGATGAGATTAAAGAAGATCACGGCGCTTTTTCTGACCGGCGCGCTTATACTTTCGATGGCCGGATGCGCGGGAAACGGAAGCAAAGATAAGAAAGAAGGAAGTGCGGGAAACGAAGCTCAAGAACCGGTTAAGATCGCCACAAAGCCGATGACAGAGCAGTTTATCCTCGGAGAAATGTTGAAAAAGCTTATCGAGGAGAAGGCAGGTTATGAAGTAGAACTTACAAAAGGTATCGGCGGAGGAACGAGCAATATCCAGCCGGCAATGGAAAAGGGAGAGTTTGATCTCTATCCGGAATATACATCCAGCGGATGGATTCTTGTGCTCGGACATAAGGCAGGTGAAGTAAGCGATGATAAGATGCTTGCAAAACTTCAGGAAGAATACGAAGAAAAATTCGATATGACGTGGGTAGGGCTGTATGGTCAGAACAATACGTATGCCGTTGTCGTAAGAGAAGATACGGCAAAGAAATACAATCTTGAGACATGCTCGGATCTGGCGGCGGTTTCGGATCAGCTTGTTTTCGGAGGAAACCCGGATTATATCGAGAGAGCGGACGGTCTTCCGGGGATGTCTGCGGCGTATGGATTTCAGTTTAAAGAGATCAAAGATATTGATATCGGTTTGAAATATCAGGCGCTTAGAAACGGTGATATTGATGTGACGAACGGGTATACGACAGACGCTCAGATCAGTCAGGATGATGTGAGAGCGTTAAAAGACGATAAGTCTTATCAGGTAAATTATTTTTGTTCAACGGTTGTCCGCAAAGATGCGCTTGAAAAATATCCGAAGCTCAAAGAGACGTTAGAGCTGATGGACGGAATTCTTACAGATCAAAAAATGGCGGAACTGAATTATCAGGTTGAGGAAGAAGGACGTGACGAAGCGGAAGTGGCGGAAGAATTTTTAAAAACGTCCGGGTTACTGTAAAATATTTTCCGAAAACCGTGAGAACAGAACCGTTTGAAGAAACTTTCGAGAAGAAACAAAAAAGTACAGGGGAATGAATGCGTATGGAAATGATACGTCTGGAACATGTGACGAAAAGCTTTGGCAGATATAAAGCATTGGATGATGTGAGCATTGTTGTGGAAGAAGGCGAATTTTTGACGGTGATCGGCAGATCGGGATGTGGAAAGACGACGATGCTTCGGATGATAAACGGATTGCAAAAGCCGGATTCGGGAAAAGTATATGCGGCAGGGGAAGACGTAGGAGAGGCAGATTTGATCCGGCTTCGAAGAAAGATCGGCTACGTGATACAAAATAAAGGGCTTTTTCCTCATATGACTGTTGAAAAAAACATTATTTACGTTCCTGTTATAAGCGGACAGAAGGATAAACGGCAAAACCGGAAACTGGCGGAAGAATTGATCGGTCTGGTCGGTTTGGAGCGTGAGATGCTTGACCGTTATCCCGAAGAACTCTCCGGAGGTCAGCAGCAAAGAGTCGGGATCGCAAGGGCGCTTGCGTCCCGCCCGAAACTTCTTCTGATGGACGAGCCATTCGGGGCGCTGGATGAAATTACAAAGCGGGCTATGCAAAATGAACTTCTGGCATTACAGAAAAAATTAGGAATGACAGTCGTGTTTATTACGCATGATATCAGGGAAGCGATGAAATTGGGAGACCGGGTTCTTGTGATGGAGCAGGGAAAGATCGCGCAGTGCGATACGCCGGAAAATGTAAAGAAAAATCCGGCGGATGAATTTGTGAAAGAACTGATCGGATGAAAAAACTATGAAAAAACGTAATCTGACAAAAGGAAATGTGACGGCTGTAATGCTGCTGTTTGCCGTGCCGATGATCCTTGGAAACATCATGCAGCAATGTTACAATCTGGCAGATACATGGATTGTCGGGAGGTTTGTCGGCGCGGAAGCGCTGGCGGCTGTCGGAAGCGCATATACGCTTATGACGTTTTTAAATTCGATCCTGATCGGCATGTGTATGGGGAGCGGAGCGCTTTTTTCAATCTGTTATGGCCGAAGAGCGTTAAGAAAACTAAAAGAATATATTGTTTCATCGTTTGTGCTTATTTTTTCAGTGACAGTGATTTTGACGATTGTTTCATATGTGTGCCTTGATCCGATTCTCACGCTGATGCAGATTCCGGCGGATATTTACGGACTGATGCGCTCTTATATGGGGCTGATCCTCGCCGGATTGATCTTTGTTTTTCTCTATAATTATTTTGCGTTTCTGCTCCGTTCATCGGGAAATTCGGTGATTCCTCTGATTTTTCTCGGCGTCGGAACTGCGCTTAATATCGGACTGGATTTTTTCTTTGTCGCAAAACTCGGGCGCGGAGTGAAAGGGGCGGCTGAGGCAACGGTTCTTGCTCAGGCAGCGGCAGGACTTGGAATCGCATTATACGCTCTTGTGAAAGAACCGGAACTTAACATGAAGAAAATGAAAGAAGAGGGGATCGGTATAAGGGCAGATCTTTTGAAAGAGATCTTTTCTTATTCTGCATCGACGGGAATCCAGCAGTCTGTGATGAATTTCGGGATACTTATGGTTCAGGGACTTGTGAACAGTTTCGGAACATCGGTTATGGCGGCGTTCGCTGCAGGGGTAAAGATTGATACATTGGCATATATGCCGGCACAGGAATTCGGGAATGCATATTCGATATTTATCTCGCAGAATTATGGGGCGGATAAAAAAGAACGGATCAGAAAAGGAACAAAAAGCGCTGCCGTGACTGTCATAATGTTTTGCGCGGCGGCATCTGCGGCAGTCTTTTTCGGAGCAGAGTTTTTGATGGGGATTTTTATTGATCCGCAGAAAACACAGATCATTCAGATCGGAACAGGGTATTTGAAAACAGAGGGAGCGTGTTATTGCGGGATCGGAATCCTGTTTTTTGCTCTACGGATATTTCCGGGCAGTGGAAAGACCGAAAGTTTCTCTTCTTCTTACGATCCTCTCACTTGGAACACGGGTTGTCCTTGCCTATGCATGTGCGCCGTTGTTCGGCGTTGGAGCGATCTGGACGGCGATACCGATCGGCTGGGCGATGGCGGATGCGGCAGGAATCATCCTGTTAAGACGCGGCGAGCGTACTAACAGGATGAATGAAATTATGTAATTGTCGTCTGTCAACGTATAAACTGTTTTCTGTAAGCGGTAGGAGTCATGCCGCATATTTTTCGGAAACATTGGGAAAAATAGCTTGAAGAAGAGAAGCCGCACTGTTTTGCAATCGCTGCCTGGTTCAGATCCGTTGAAGTAAGAAGTTCCTGACTTGTGAAGATCCGTTTCTGAGCAAGATAGTTCATAGGCGCGATCCCGTAAATTTCGGTAAATGTATGGGCAAAATAATATTTATTCAGATGGGTCAGCTCCGCAAGTGTGTCAAGAGTGATGTTTTCTCTGAAGTTAGAATCGATGAAGCGCTTTGCGTAACTGCATTCGCGGGTAATCTTTTTTGAGGAAGGAAGCATTTCTACGGGCGATCCGGTATGTCGTGAAAGTTGAATGATGAGAGCTTCGAGAAGATTTTGACAGATCGTCTCGTAGCTTTCTTTTTGTTCGTCCATCTCCCGGAGGATCGTATGAAAGTAGAAGTCGAGATTTTCGGAGAAATCTTCGCACTGTATATTTAAATATTCTTTGTCGTTATAAATAAGAAAGTTTAGTCCCTCCACGCCGAGGACAATGTATTCCAAGGGAGAATTTTTGTCTGAAACTTCCGTGTGGCGGATGCTCGGGTTGATGATGATCAGATTCTGTTTTCGGATCGGAAATGATTCTTCTTCTACAATGAAGCTTCCGCATCCGTTCAGTACGTAAAAAAGCTCGGAAAAATAATGGGTGTGCGGGTAGCTTTCCCAGTCTTGTTCGTACTTTGAATAACTGGAGTAGAGCAGGCGGTACGGCATTTGCGAAAATGTTGTTTCCTGATTAGAAGTGTTGAATGAATGTCGTATATTTCCCATAAATACAGCCTCCGTTGTTTATCTGGAATAGTTTAGAAATTTTGTTTTTAACTAAAAAAGTAAAAAATTAATGTGTTTATTATAGTGAATTCTTAAAAAAAAATCAAGGGAAAATGGATGTATTGTAGAAGCGGCGAAAAAAGAAATTATATATAATGCACAAAAAAATAAATATAAAAAAGTTTTTGTCGGAAAAACGCAAAAAAAGTCGGGGGAAATACAAAAAAGCAATATTTATAAAAAAAAGGACAAGAATGGGTATTGAAAAATTATCGGATTTCGTTTATTCTAAGACCAAGAGAAACAAATCGTTAAATAAAGGAGGACCAACGATTATGAAAAAGAAAAAACTGATCAGTCTGTTACTTGTTGCTTCTATGGCATTCAGCCTTGCAGCTTGTGGTTCATCAGGCGGAGACGACAAAGACGCTGACAAAGGTGGAGACGAAAAAACACTGAAGGTTGCAGCGGTAGAAACAGCTTACGGCGCAGACATGTGGAAAGAAGTTTGCTCAGCATTCGAGAAATCTCACGAAGGCGTTAAGGTTGAACTTACAATCGACAAAAAGCTCGAAGATGTAATCAACCCGCAGATGAAATCCGGCGAGTATCCGGACGTGATCTTAAGAGCTGTAGGAGCTGAATCGGGAATCACAGAGACATTCGTAAAAGACAACAACCTTGTTGATCTGACAGATGTTCTTGATATGACAGTACCGGGCGAAGAAGTAACTGTAGGAGACAAGATCCTTCCGGGATTCGTTGAGAATACAATTACAAATCCGTACGGAGACGGAAAAACATATCTGATGCCGATGTTCTACGGCCCATGCGGACTGTTCTACAATGCAGGACTGTTTGAGGAAAAAGGCTGGGATGTTCCGACTACATGGGATGAGATGTGGGCACTTGGCGACAAAGCGAAAGAAGAAGGAATCGCATTGTTTACATATCCGACAACAGGTTACTTTGACGCATTCTTCTATGCTTTGATGCATGAGACAATGGGAGACGATTTCTCTAAAGCGCTGACATATGAAGATGGTATCTGGGATACAGAAGGCGCTAAACAGGCATTTGACATTGTTGCAAAACTTGCTACATATACAGAAAAAACAACACCGGCTAATGCAAACGACAACGATTTCCGTAAGAACCAACAGCTTGTACTTGACAACAAAGCGCTGTTCATGCCGAACGGAAACTGGGTAATCGGCGAGATGGAAGATGCTCCGAAAGCAGACGGATTCGAGTGGGGATTCACAGCTCTTCCGGCTGTTAAAGAAGGCGGAGAGAGAGCTTCTTACACATTCTTCGAGCAGATCTGGATGCCGGCAGAAGCAAAAGAGCAGGATCTCGGAAAAGAATTTATCGCTTACCTGTACTCTGATGAAGCAGCTAAGATCTTCTTCGATAAAGGCGGAGCAGTTCAGCCGATCGAAGGAATGTCTGATATGATCACAGATGATAATACAAAACTGTATTACTCAATCTACGACACAGGCGCAGTTGCAGTTATGGATGCATTCGCAGCAACAGAGCCGATCGAAGGTCTTACAACACGTTCTACATTCTTTGATCCGGTTAACTCTCTTGTAACTGGAGACAAGACAGAGCAGGATTGGATCGATCAGATCAAAGCTGACAGTGCTAAATTCCATGAAGCGCTGAAATAAATAAAAAATAAATCACCGGAAATTTACCGGTTCTGATGACCGGAAGAATATCACAGGTGTAGGCGGGCGGTGAATCTGTTTTCACCGCCCGTTTTATCCTGACAGGAGATGAATTAATGAAAGCAAGAAAAGGAAAAGGGCTGTTTGTATTTTGCTGTCTTGCCCCGGCAGCGATATTGTTTATCGTATTTATGATCCTGCCTACGATCGATATTTTCCGTATGTCTATGTTTAAATGGGGTGGATATACAGATAATAAGACATTTGTAGGATTGGACAACTTTAAAATACTTTTCAAGAGTGACAAATTTTATCAGGCGTTCCAGAACTCGATTTTGCTGATCGTTCTTGTTACACTTGTAACATTTACATTTGCGCTTGTATTTGCTTATATTTTGTCACGGGAAAAAATTAAAGGAAAAACATTTTTCAGTGTTATTTTCTACATTCCGAACATTTTGTCGGTAGTAGTTATCAGTGCTATTTTCTCGGCAATCTATGATCCGAACCTTGGACTTTTGAACTCTTTTTTGAATCTGTTCAAAGGAGCGGAAAACCCGACGCTTTGGCTTGGAGATCAGAAGATAGTTATTTACAGTATTGTGATTGCACTTGTATGGCAGGCAATCGGTTACTATATGGTTATGTATATGGCAAGTATGGCAAACGTGCCGGAAAGCCTTTATGAGTCGGCGGCTTTGGAAGGCGCGGGAAAGATCAGACAGTTCTTTACGATCACAATTCCGCTGATCTGGACAAACATCAGAACAACACTTACATTCTTCGTTATCAGTACGATCAATATGAGTTTCCTGCTTGTAAAAGCAATGACAAACGGCGGACCGGACGGAGCGTCAAATGTATTCTTAAGTTATATGTATCAGGAAGCGTACACGAACTCTTCCTATGGATATGGTATGGCGATCGGTGTTATGGTATTCCTCTTCTCGTTTGCACTTGCGGGAATTCTGAATGTGGCAACAAAACGTCAGGAAATCGAATTTTAAGGGAAGGAGATCAAGATGGGAAAAACAAAAGTAAAAGAGTCAAAAAAACCATTGACACTTTCAAAAGTGGTAGTATATATCTTATTAATTCTCCTTGCGATCACAATTATCATTCCGGTCGGCTGGGTATTTGTTGCATCTGTTAAGCAGAATTCAGAGTTTTACGGAAGTCCGTGGGTACTTCCGGAGAAGATTTATTTCCAGAACTTTATCGATGCGTGGGAGAAGGCGAGCATGGGAACTTACATGCTCAACTCAGTGATCGTAACAGCGCTTGCATTGCTTTTGCTGATCGTGATCTCTCTTCCGGCGGCATATGTATTGTCCAGATTCAAGTTTAAAACGTCAAAATTCTGGAACGTACTTTTTATGGCAGGCCTGTTCATTAACGTAAGTTACATTGTTGTACCGATCTTCCTTATGCTCAATAACTGGGATAAAACGCTTCGTCAGCTCACAGGAGGTACGTTCTTTTTGAACAACCTGTTTGTGCTGGCTCTTGTGTATGCGTCTACGGCGCTTCCGTTTACGATCTATCTTTTGTCCGGATATTTCAGATCTTTGGCAAAAGATTTTGAAGAAGCCGCTTATGTAGACGGAGCAAGTTACTTTACAACGATGGTAAAGATTATTTTCCCGATGGCAAAACCGAGTATTGTTACGGTAATCTTGTTCAGTTTCCTGTCATTCTGGAATGAATACATTATTTCAATGACACTTCTGACAAAACCGGAACTGAAAACTCTGCCGGTAGGACTTATGAACTTGATGGCGGCGCAGAAATCTGCAGTTCAATACGGTCAGATGTATGCAGGTCTTGTTATTGTTATGCTGCCGACGTTGATTTTGTATATCTGTGTACAGAAGAAACTGACACAGGGTATGACACTCGGCGGATTGAAGGGGTAGGAGGTTGATATTATGGATGAAAGAACAAAACAGGTTTTAGTAGGAATCATTGTTGCTGTTATTTTTATCGCGTCTGTAGCCCTTATCATTATCGGTCAGAAAAATATCGGACCGCAGGGGCTTCTGACAATGCTTGCAGGACTTGCGGGTCTGATCGGACTTCTTGCTTTTTATAATCATAAATATAAATAGCAAAATATAACAGAAAACAGAAAAAGAAAACAGGAAAGAACAAAGAGGGTATAATTCATGGAAAATTCAAAAGGACTTGTGACCATCCCTACAGATCTCGACGTTGTTCCCGAGACTTTGGAACTGATGAAGCGCTGGGGAGCAGATGCGATCAGAGACTGTGACGGTACAGATTTTCCGGAGGCGCTCAAAGACGCAGACGCGGAAATTTATTCTACATATTATACGACAAGAAAAGACAATGAGTGGGCGAAGGCAAATCCGGAAGAGATACAGCAGATGTATCTTATGACGCCGTTTTATACGGCTGATTCCGAGAGTCTGTCGATTGAGATCATGAAAGGTCTTTATCCTGACATGCTCAGTCCGAATACACGGGATGACATTAAGCGTTGGTGGGAGGTTGTAGACCGCACGACAGGAAAAGTCGTTCCGACAGACGAGTGGGATTATAATGAAGAGGAAGGAAAGGTTACGATCAAGGCAGTTCCGTTCCATGAGTATACTGTGAGCTTCCTCGCCTATATCATGTGGGATCCGGTGCATATGTACAATGCCGTAACAAATGACTGGAAAGATGTAGAGCATCAGATCACCTTTGATGTCCGTCAGCCGAAGACACATGAGTATACATTGAAACGTCTGAGAAAATTTATTGAGGATCATCCGTATGTAAACGTACTTCGTTTTACAACATTTTTCCATCAGTTTACACTTGTATTTGACGAGCTTGCCCGTGAGAAATATGTAGACTGGTACGGATATTCGGCGTCGGTAAGTCCGTATATCTTAAAACAGTTTGAAGAAGAAGTGGGATATCCGTTCCGCGCGGAATATATTATCGATCAGGGATATTACAATAATCAGTATCGTGTTCCGAGCAAAGAATTTCAGGATTTTCAGGCGTTCCAGAGAAGAGAAGTTGCCAAGATCGTAAAAGAGATGACAGAGATCACGCACGAATGTGGTAAAAAAGCAATGATGTTCCTCGGAGATCACTGGATCGGAACAGAGCCGTTTATGGAAGAGTTTAAAACACTTGGTATTGACGCTGTTGTAGGAAGCGTAGGAAACGGTTCGACGCTTCGTCTGATCAGTGATATCGAAGGAGTGAAATATACAGAAGGACGTCTGTTGCCGTACTTCTTCCCGGATGTGTTCAACGAGAACGGAGATCCGGTCAAAGAAGCAAAATATAACTGGGTGACAGCAAGAAGAGCAATCCTTAGAAAACCGATCGATCGTATCGGATACGGCGGTTATCTTAAACTTGCGCTTCAGTTCCCGGAATTCCTTGATTATGTAGAGCAGGTATGCAACGAGTTCCGTACGCTTTATGCAAATGTAAAAGGAACGACACCGTACTGCGTGAAGAAAGTCGCAGTGCTTAACTGCTGGGGCAAGATGAGAGCATGGGGATGCCATATGGTACATCATGCACTGTATCAGAAACAGAACTATTCATATGCAGGAATCATCGAGTCGCTGTCAGGAGCGCCGTTTGACGTTGTATTTATCAACTTCCAGGATATTCTGGATAATCCGGCGATCCTTGACGATATCGATGTGATCATCAATGTCGGGGATGCAGATACGGCGCATACAGGAGGAGAATGGTGGGAAAACCCGAAGATCATCGAAGCGATCCGCGGATTCGTTTACAACGGCGGAGGAATTATCGGTGTCGGCGAACCTTCCGGTCATCAGTATCAGGGACATTTCTTCCAGCTTGCTAACGTATTCGGTGTAGAGGAAGAAACGGGCTTCACACTCGGATACGACAAATACAACTGGGATGAGCATGAACACTTCATTTTGGAAGATTCTGAAGAAGTAGATTTCGGAGAAGGCAAGAAGAATATTTATGCTCTTCCGAGTGCAACGATCCTTGTGCAGAAAGAAAAAGAAGTACAGATGGCAGTAAACGAATTCGGAAAAGGACGCGCTGTTTATATCAGCGGACTTCCGTACAGCTTCGAGAACAGCCGTGTACTTTACCGTGCAGTGCTTTGGAGCACACACAGCGAAGATGAACTGAACAGATGGTTCAGTACAAATTATAATGTAGATGTACATGCTTATCCGAAGAACAACAAATACTGTGTTGTAAATAATACGGATGAGCCGCAGCAGACAACGATCTACCGCGGAGACGGAAGCAGCTTTGAGCTTGCTCTTGAGCCGAACCAGATCATCTGGTATGAGATCGCGTAATGTCTGGATCGTATCGTGCAGGCAGTGTTCTGCCGATTCATTTGCGGTCGTTTTGTTGGGGAACAGACGACGGCAGAAAAGTTTGTGAAAAAGAAAATAGAATGAATGAAAAAATATTACGGTTCATATGTATATATGAGCCGTAATATGATATTGGAGGAAAGCAATGGCGAAACGTGAGAAAAATCCGGCATCGGATAAAACGGGAAACGACACAGGCATCTCGTTGCTTGTGCTCGGTATTGTGAGCGTTATTTTCGCACTTTGGATTCCGATCGTCGGGATCGTTCTGGGGACTGTATCGCTTGTAAGAGTGCGGAAAAGAAATGATCTGTCAGGAACAGCCATGGCAAAGGCAGGAAAAGTCTTAAGTATCGCGGGAATATGTATAGCCGTTGTAAACTGGATTCTGGCAATCGTCCTTACATTTATGACGTTAGCATAAGCATGATAAGAATAGCATAGGAAAGAGGAGCAGACAGGAGAAATGTTAGCATACACATATGAAGAAAACGGAAAGTTTGTTTTGAAAGAGAAAGAAAAACCAACGCTGCAAAGTGAGGACGACGCGATCGTACGTGTGACTTTGGCAAGTATTTGTTCCAGCGATCTCCATATCAAACACGGCGCCGTTCCGAGAGCAGTTCCGGGGATAACGGTCGGTCATGAGATGGTCGGGATCGTGGAAGAGACAGGAAGGCGTGTGACAAAGGTAAAACCCGGAGATCGTGTCACTGTAAACGTCGAAACATTTTGCGGGGAATGTTTTTTCTGTAAAAATGGGTTTGTGAATAATTGTACGGATCAAAACGGCGGCTGGGCGCTCGGATGCCGGATCGACGGCGGGCAGGCGGAATATGTCCGTGTTCCTTATGCCGAGCAGGGGTTAAATAAGATTCCGGATTCGGTGACGGATGAAGCCGCTCTTTTTGTAGGAGACGTCCTCGCAACCGGGTTTTGGGCGGCGCGGATTTCAGAGATCGGAGAAGAGGATACGGTCGTCATTATCGGAGGAGGACCTACGGGAATTTGTACGCTTTTGTGCGTGATGCTTAAGAATCCCGAAAAGATTATTTTATGCGAAGTAGATCCGAAGAGGATCGCATTTGTAAAGGAACATTATCCGGACGTACTTGTCGTGAATCCGAAAGAGACGGATGCAGAACGATTCGTGAAAGAAAACAGCAGGCATAACGGGGCGGATCGAGTTTTGGAAGTGGCGGGAAGCTCGGATACATTTGAACTTGCATGGAAGGTCGCGCGCCCGAATGCGATTGTCACAGTCGTGGCGCTCTATGAAGAAAACCAGACGCTTCCGCTTCCGCAAATGTACGGGAAAAATCTTATTTTCAAAACAGGAGGCGTAGACGGATGTGACTGCGATGAGATATTGAAACTGATCGAGCAGGGACGTATCGACACAACGCCGCTTATCACACATACATTTCCGCTGGAAGAAATAGAACAGGCATATGATATTTTTGAAAATAGAAAAGATAATGTGATCAAGATCGCAGTCAGTCACATTTAATTGTGATCATCGTAATGTAATCACTTCGGTCTTTGATAGACATTTCATTTAGTCCTTCTTCGTATGCATACCCTGTAAGCGTCAGATTGTGTTTGCGGGCATAATAAAGGATCGAGCGGTAGATTTCGGGAAGTTTTCCCCAGTCACCGATGCAAAAAGCGCGCAGATATGTTCCGGCAGGCAGGATTTCATCATATACGTCAGAAGTTTGCGGGCAGTATGCAAAGAAGGAGTGATAGCTGTTAAAACTGTTTTTTTGGATATCTTCTATGGAAATACAGCTTCCGAAATTGTCATAAAGATGAAATAATTTTTTCAGGCGGAGAGAGAACTCCGCGGCGATGGAAAAATCGTCTTCGTCGTATTCTCCCGAAATAGGGGATGAGAAGATGATCTTTCTCTCGGGCAGCGTACAGCGTTCGATCGTTCCGTGCTGCGAATACATTCCTATTTTTAATCTCTCTGCTTTTTGTTCTAAAAAAGCCTGTGCAGATAAAAGCTGTTCGATGGACTCGTCGATCAGCTTTTTCTTTTTTGTCATCATCTCTGTAAAAGATTCGTCGGAAGGGCGGGATGAGTAATCTTTGATCTCGTCTATGGACAGACCGATCTTGCGCAATGTAAGGATCAGTTCTAACTCTGTAAATTGAAAGCATGTATAGTAGTGGTATCCGTTCTCTCCGATAATTTCGGGGCGGAACAGCCCGATTTCATTGTAATAGTGCAGCGTGCGTTTGTTGACTCCGGTCAGTTTTGCAAATTCCCCGGAAGAATATAAATAATTTTTTCGATTCATAAAAAACTCCTTGACTGTACAGTTACTGTACATTATATGATACATGATGAAAAGAAGAAAATCAATGATAAAGCGCAGAAAGGAGATCGGGATGGAGTTTATATGTGCCGAGGAGAAACAGTGGAAAGAGATAAAAACAATTTATATGGAAGCATTTCCGAAGCGGGAGAGAAAACCATATTTTGCACTGCGGCATTCCGTAAAAACGAAAAAAGCGGTTGTTATGGCAGCAACCGAAGGTGAACAGGTGTTGGGATTTATCGTCCTTATTCCATATAAAGATATGGTAATGGCAGATTATCTGGCAGTGTCATCTAAAGTTCGCAGCAGAGGAACCGGAAGTTATATTATGCAGAATGTGTGCAGGCAGTACAAAGATAAAAAAATTGTTCTTCTGATCGAGCGCCTTGATGATAAGGCAGAGAACAAAGAACAGAGGATTGCCCGCAGAAAATTTTATTTGAAAAACGGATTTACGTCGTCTGATATTTTTATAACGGGAGCAAGCGGGGAAATGGAGATTATGAATTTCGGAGAAAAGGTTTCGGAAGAAGCGTATATAGATCTGCAGAAATATGCGCTTGGAACGGTGATGTTCAGATTGTCCAAGATCAAAGTGGCAGAGAAAACGCCGCATAAGAAAAGAGAGGAGGCTGACCAGGGATGAAAACAATATTTTCAAAAGTAAAGTTAAGGTCGGGTCAGATCGTTCAGTTGTTTTTGCTTGTATTGCTGTCGGCAGTAGGGCAGATGCTTTTACCGTCGTTTTTGGCACAGATGATCAGCCATGGCGTGGCGGAAGGAGAAAACCGTATTGTCTGGATGTATGCCGTGATCATGGCGGGAGTAACATTGTTTTCCTGCGTGATCAGTTTTCTCTCTGTTAAGATTGCATCTTATATTTCTACAGATTTTGCGGCACAGCTTAGAACTCAGGTCTTTTCTAAAGTGCAGGAGTTCTCGGCGGCAGAGATGGATCGGTTCGGAACAGCGAGTCTTGTCACAAGAAGCACTTCGGATATTACGAATGTACAGAACTTTTTGACATTGCTGCTTAGAGTCGGATTGCTTGCGCCTATGATGGCTGCGGCAGGACTAGTGTTTTCCGCAGCTACGGGAGGAGAAGTCAGTTCGGTTCTTCTTGTCGCGATACCGGTTCTTCTGACTGTATTGACGATCATCATGGTACTGGCATCGAAGTATTCGATCCGTCTGAGAAAAAAGCTCGATCAGATCAACAGATTGTTTTTGGAATCGTTGGAAGGAGTACGCGTGATCCGCGCGTTTAATAAGCAGAAGACAGAAAATGCACGTTTTGAAGAGGCAAATGAAGATTATGCGATGACGGCAATGGCAGCAGGGCGGATCACAAGCCTTCTGATGCCCGCTATCAGTGTGATCTTCGGAGTGACGACGGCGGCTGTATTGGGCATGGGCGCATATTATGTAAGTACAGGCGCTATGGAAGTAGGTTCTTTAGTGGCAAACAGCCAGTATATCAGTATGGTACTTACATCTGTGATGATGCTGTCTCTTGTCATTATGATGTTTCCTACAAGTTATGCATGTGCGAAACGAATCGCGGAAGTTTTGCAGACAGACAGCTCGATACGGGGTGGAAAGTTTCAGATGGAAAATCGTCCGGTGCGCGGAACGGTTGAGTTTCGTCATGTGACATTCGCTTATCCGGGAGCGGATGAGCCGATCCTGAAAGATATTAGTTTTGAATCCCGTTCGGGAGAAGTTACGGCGATCATCGGAGGAACGGGACGGGGAAAATCAAGTATATTAAAACTGATCCCCAGACTTTATGATCCGATGTTCGGAGAAGTGCTGATCGACGGAGTGAACGCGAAAGAATACCGCACGGAAGATCTTCGTTCTTTGATCGGATACGTACCGCAGAAAAATGTTCTTTTCTCGGGAGATATTGCAGATAATCTTAATTTCGGAAATGAAAACGGAACGGAAGAAGACTGGAAACAGGCGGCAAAGACTGCCTGTGCGGATGAGTTTATCTGTAAGAAGAAAGAAGGATATCACGATTCGGTCGCCCAGGGCGGCACGAACTTATCCGGCGGGCAGCGTCAGCGTATGGCGATAGCGAGAGCGATGATGAAAAAACCGGAAATTTATGTGTTTGACGATAGTTTTTCTGCTTTAGATATGAAGACTGACCGTCAGCTCCGTCAGAATCTGAAGGAAAGCATCGAAGATGCAACGGTCATCATGGTAGCGCAAAGGATTAGCACAGTTCTTGACGCAGACCGGATATTAGTAGTTGACGACGGGCAGATCGTAGGAAACGGAACGCACAGGGAATTGTTGGATACTTGTCCGCTTTATCGGGAAATTGCAGAGATTCAGTTAGGAAAGGAGGCGCTTTGATATGAAAAATACGACAATATTTAAGAGGCTGCTGGGCTATTTAAAAGCGTACAGACTTCGGTTATTTTTTGTACTGCTTTCAGCAGTTATCAGCACTGCCTTTATGGTTCTTGCTCCGTTTCTTGTAGGAAAGGTGACGACGACGTTGTTTGCAAGTATTGCCGATAAAGTTTTTTACTGGGAAACGATCATCTGGCTTTTGGCGGCGTTGGTAGCGTTATATTTTGTATCACAGTTGTTTTCCTTTTTGCAGGGATTCGGTATGGCAACATTTTAAATAATACATTTAAGGAGATTGAGGACATCACAGATGTACACCAGATGACCAATCAGCAGTTAAAACGATTGATTCAGAAGATAGAAGTAGATAAGGAGGGAAATGTAGATATTTATTTACGCTTGCTTGGTGATCTTGGGTTAGATGAGTCTGTATTAATTGAAGAAAATGAAACCGTTCTAAATTGTGACGACCAAACATATGGTTGTAACAATATAGAACTGTTGGCGAAGATATACTATACGATTGATTAGAAAAAAGGATATGCATGTTAAAACAAGTATTCGTGAGAGCCTTCAGGATTTGAAAAATAAGTTTTGTGATCACAAAGAAAAATGGAATTAAAAATAGTTGGCTGAAAATGTACAGACTCAGAGGAGAAATGCCTCTTCTGAGTCTTGTTTTTGCGATAAGATATTTCTTTGATTTTTTTGCCTTGCATACGATGGAATTATTGAGTGATTTGGGAATAGATATGATAAATGCTAAAATGATAGATGATACGACTTTGCGGTTGGAAAAAAATGAAATAGACATTTTGCAAGACAAAGTTCCGTACTTAATTGCGATGAGTGTTAAAGATTTGGCAGAAATAGTATATGAGATTCCTGAGGAAGAAAAAAATATAGAACAATTGTTGATCCCAGAACCGAAAAATGAACCAATTGTAGGTGTGATAGATACTCAATTTGATAAAAGTGTATATTTCAGTGAATGGGTAGAATATCATAAGTGTATTAGTGAAGACATTGATTTACAGACAGGAGATTTTTTCCATGGAACGGCAGTATCATCAATTATTGTTGATGGCCCTTCTTTTAATCCAAATTTACAAGATAACTGTGGACGTTTTAGAGTTCGGCATTTTGGTGTTGCTACAGCAGGACGTTTTAGCTCATTTGCAATATTGAAGCAAATTCGAGATATTGTTCGTAGGAATCGAGATATAAAAGTATGGAATTTGTCACTGGGATCTGCTATGGAAATTGATTCGAATTTTATATCTCCGGAAGCAGCTGAATTAGATAAAATTCAGTATGAATATGATGTTATATTTGTAATTGCTGGTACAAATAAGAAAAGAAATTCAAAAGTTAATAAAATAGGAGCACCAGCAGATTCCCTTAATTCATTAGTTGTGAACGCGGTAGATTTTAGTGGAAACTCAGCGTCATATACACGAAGAGGCCCAGTATTATCATTTTTTTATAAACCAGATGTTTGCTATTATGGAGGAGATGGGCCAGATAAAATCGTGGTTTGTGAACCATTAGGGAAAGCAACTGTAACAGGAACATCTTTTGCAGCACCTTGGATAACTCGTAAAATGGCATATCTCATACATGTAATGGGGCTGAGTAGAGAGGTGGCCAAGGCTTTGATTATTGATTCGGCTGCAGGGTGGAATCGTCAAGATAATATTAAATACGAAAAAGGATATGGAATTGTACCTAAAAAAATTGAAGATATTTTATATTCTCGAGATGATGAAATTAGATTTATTATGTCTGGAAATATTGATGAGTATGAGGTGTATACTTATAATATTCCTGTACCACAAAAGATGAATGCACATCCTTTTTTTGCAAAGGCAACACTTGCCTATTTCCCGCAAAGTGATAGAAATCAAGGAGTTGATTATACATCAACAGAAATGGATATTCATTTTGGAAGAATAAAGGGACAGGATGAAAAGGCAGTTATTAAAGCAATAGATTATAATAAACAGGCAGAAGAGGGACTTAATACGATTTATGAAGAAGATGCACGAAAACTATACCGGAAATGGGATAATGTTAAGCATATAAGTGAGGCGTTAAAGGAAAATGGACGCCCGCGTAAAGTGTATCAATCGGGACTATGGGGATTAAGTATTAAAACAAAAGAGAGACTTGATCCCAAAGCAGGACGCGGATTGCGTTTTGGAATAGTAGTTACTTTAAGAGAAATGAATGGTGAAAATAGAATTGATGACTTCATAAAAATGTGCATGATGAGAGGTTGGATTGTTAATAGACTTGATGTACAAGCACAGGCAGATGTATATTTTAAAGCAGAAGAAGAAATTACTTTTGAATAATATTAAAAAAATGCACAAAAACATAGAGAACGTTGAATTTTCAATTGTTCCCTATGTTTTTTGTTTACTATTTTATAATTTATTGTATAATAAAAGAAGTAACAGAACGATACAACTATAACAGAGAGGTGACACTATGAACATAGCAGCCTATTGCCGAGTCTCCACCGACAAAGCCGATCAGCTCAACAGTCTGGAAGCCCAAAAGGAATTTTTCTCAGAATACACAAAACGCACAGGGGACACTTTAGTAAGATTATATGCAGATGAAGGCATTTCCGGAACTAAAATTAAAAATCGAAAAGAATTTCTTCGTATGATGACTGATGCAGAGCATGGATTATTTGATATGGTTGTTGTAAAAGACATCTCTCGTTTTGCAAGAAATACTGTAGATCTTTTACAAAATGTCCGTAAGCTAAAATCATTGGGAATCGAAACGCAGTTCTTAACCGCAAATATGACCAGCATGGGAAACAGCGAGTTCGTACTAACCATCTTTGGAGCTCTGGCACAGGAAGAAAGTGCCAATACTTCCAAGCGTGTAAAATTTGGAAAGAAGATGAACGCAGAAAAAGGACGAGTTCCTAATATTGTATATGGATACGATAAAACAATCGGAGATTATTTTAATCTTGCAATCAATAAAGAAGAAAGATCACTGCAAATGTGATGCAGACGATCCGCAGGGAAATCGATGAGAAAATGCATCGGCTGAAACTGAATTATTATGACGTTCATACACACGGAGATATTCTCAGTGTAATTACAAACGATGTAGATACGATCAACAATACGATCAGTCAGAACTTAACTTCGATCGTAACACAGGTTACGACTGCCATCGGCGTACTTATTATGATGCTGATGATCAGCCCGAAGCTGTCTTTGATCCCGATTGTTATGGTGCCTCTTTCTCTATTGAGCGCCGCAGGAGTGATGAAAGCGAGCGAAAAGTATTATGGAGAACAGCAGGAGCTTCTCGGTAAGCTGAACGGATATGTAGAAGAGATGTATAACGGACAGTCCGTTGTGCAGACGTTTAATTATCAGGAACGTGCGAAAAAGAAATTTTCTCAGTTGAATGACGCGCTTAAAAACAGTTCAAGAAAAGCGGAGACAACAGCAGGGGCGATCAGTCCGATTACAACTCTTGTGAATGATCTTGGGTATGTTCTTTGCGCCGCTTTAGGATGTCTCTGGGCGATCGCCGGAAAGATCGCAGTCGGAAACGTACAGGCTATGTTGGAGTATACATGGCGTTTTGCAGAGCCGTTTTCCGCAATCGCCGGAATGGTAGGAAGTTTCGGAGCGGCAGCGGCAGCAGGAAACCGTATTTTCGGACTGCTTGACGCAGAAGAGGAAATTCCGGATTCAGACCAGTGCATCGTACCTGATGACCGCAGCGGTCGCGTTACATTTGAAAATGTGACGTTCGGATATACGCCGGATCATCTTTTGATGAACGGGATCGATTTGACGGTAGAACCGGGGCAGAAAGTTGCGGTAGTAGGACCTACCGGAGCGGGAAAAACAACGCTGATCAATCTTTTGATGCGCTTTTATGAGGTAAATAACGGATCGATCAAAGTGGACGGAACTAAGATCACGGATATGCCAAGGGAAGAACTGCGCGACAGATTCGGTATGGTTCTTCAGGATACATGGCTGTTTGAAGGAACGATCGGAGAGAATATCGGATATGCCGAGGATAATATGAAGAAAGAGAAAATAGTAGAAGCCGCGAAATCGGCATGCGCCCACAGTTTCATCAAAACACTCCCGGGCGGATACGATATGACGCTTAGTAAAGGAGCGGAGAACATTTCGCAGGGAGAACGCCAGCTTCTGACGATCGCAAGAGCGATCGCTTCCGATCCTGAGATCATGATCTTAGACGAGGCGACAAGTAACGTAGATACCCATACGGAAGTTCTTATTCAAAAAGCGATGGCAGAACTGATGAAAGGACGCACAAGTTTTGTGATCGCCCACAGACTTTCTACGATCCGTGACGCAGATATGATCCTTTATATGGAAGACGGAGATATCAAAGAAGTCGGAAATCATGAAGAACTGATGAAAAAGAACGGGAAATATGCGGCTCTTTATATGAGTCAGTTTGCGTAACCGGATTATAGAAATTTTACAGCGGGGCAAAGGAACTGAAATAGAGGGGAAAGATGCACTATTCGTAAAATACTGGAAATTCGTTGTTTTTTGTAAAAAACGCTTGCAGAAAGTAAAAAAAGAAAGTATATTATCAAATGGGAAAAATAGTGTAACAGAATAACAACCGGAGTCTTGCGTGATCTATTCCACAACTCTCCGGTTATATTTATGTAAAGGTATATTTTGTAAGGAGGGAAAGCATGAAGATGCAGAAGAACAAGAAACTTGTGCAAGCTGCTGCGGTAGGACTTTCAGTCTGTGTGCTAGCAGGAGGCGGTCTGTTCGTATGGAATATGTACGGCAAAAATGCAGAAGAAAATGAAAAGCAGATCGTATCAGATGAAGTTGCGGAAATTGAAAGCTTGAATTCACGCGACAATGTTGTAGATTTGGAGGAGCTTTTCGAGGGAGAAAAGGCGTCGGGAAAAGAAGATGTGACGAGCGAGAAAACAGAGAAGAAAGAAGATTCTTCGACGAAGTCAGGCTGTAAACGGAACTACAGAGACGGAAGAGACAAAACAGTGGCTTCAAGATAACATTCTCGCTCCGGTAGATACGCCGGAAGAACTGCCGGAAGAAGAAAAAAAGATCTCGTTTCGTCTTGGAAAAGTGTCCGGTGTGACACTGTACCATAAGACAACGTCAGAAGCCGGAGTGGAAACTGTAGAAGAAGTATCACAGTTTAATCTTACAGAATTTAAAAAAGAAGATTATCTTGTGAAAGTTGAGATGGAAGATCAGCCTGAGATATTTGCGGGAATTACGGAAGTGATCGCACCGCAGACAGAAACAGGAAAAGTAAGTTTTAAACTTGACAGAAAAGATTATACTACTTCTCAGGCAGGACAAACGATCGAAGAGATACTTCAAAAGTTATTATTCTTGTGTGTGTTTCCTTTTTGTTAGTTACATTTGAAGATGAATTTGCATCTGTCATTCCATTCGCATCTTTAATCGCGGTTATGACAATGGGAATTGCTTTGCAGCAGAAGAGAAAAAACGTGGCGAAGCGATTGTCGGCAAAATTCAATAAACTTTGGGTCGGCGCAGAAGTGATGCTTTTCGTACTTGTCGGAGCAACTGTGGATATCCGGTATGCAGTGTCGGCGGGAGTTGTATCTATTGTTTTGATTTTTGCGGTTTTGGTATTTCGGATGTTGGGAGTATTCTTATGTTTGCTGAAAACGAAGCTTACAATGAAAGAACGGATGTTTTGCGTGATCGCGTATATGCCGAAAGCCACTGTTCAGGCAGCTATCGGCGGCGTACCGCTTGCGATGGGATTGTCCTGCGGTAATATTGTGCTGACGGTTGCGGTAACTGCGATTTTGATTACAGCACCGCTGGGGGCATTTCTGATTGAAGCGACTTATAAAAAATGGTTAGGACGACAGACAGAGATCCTAAGTAGATGATATAAAGGAAATAACAGTTCAATACATACCTCTGCAGCTTGCGGCATACATTGTAAAAACGATGTTTACAGGGGAATATTTTGAAAGATTATATCGAAGAAAGAGCCGTTGAGATTGCAGCTTATATTATAGATAATAATGCAACGGTGCGGCAGACAGCAAAACAGTTTGAGATCAGTAAAAGTACGGTACATAAAGATGTAACCGAACGACTCATACAGATCAACCCGGCTTTAGCAAAAGAGGCGCGAAAGGTATTGGATACGAATAAGTCAGAACGTCATATTCGGGGAGGGATGGCTACGCGGGAAAAATATTTGCACAAAATGTTATCTGAATAGAAGTGAAAGTTCTTTACAAATCGAGTCAGAGCCGAATATACTAGAAAGATACAGTAAGGTACGAATTAGCAGTAAGAGATAAACGCGAAGGTTTATATTTAGGCGGAGGTGACGAATGAGGATCGTAATAGTTGACAGCGAAGAGACATCCAGAGAAGTCATTAAACAAGCTATAAACACAGTGGTTGAGACACATAAAATAAAATCAGGGTGCAAAATTGTCGGGGAAGCGGCAGACGGACGGAAAGGGTGTGAGATAATCGTGAAAGAACGCCCGGATCTTATTATCATGGATCTTGAACTGCCGGGGAAAAACGGTTTGCCACTTTTGAAAAAGATACGGTCTGAGCAAATTCACAGCAGAGTGCTTGTAATTACAAAAGATAATGATTTTGACAGGACAAGACAGGCAATTAGTTTTGGAGTGGACGAATATTTGCTGAAACCGGTGAAAAAAGTGCAAATTGCAAAAGCGCTGCAGATGATTGAGGACAAGTTGGCGGGAGAACTTGTGATAGAAACAGCTCTTTCCGTAGAAAATATTTTTATGGCATGTTTAAACGGACAGATCCACAGAGATGAGATTGTTGACGGAATTACACACGAAAAGTATGGATTTACGCTTGCCGATCGCGGAAACCTGTTTGTGGTATGGCTTGGAAACGGCTATATGGAGCAGAGGGAGATGACGCAAAAAATATTAGAAAAACTTGGACAGAATCAAGAATTTTCGGTTTGTGTGCTTCCTATTGATGAATGGCATCTTTTTACTGTGATCATATATGGACCGGAGAAAAAAACAATACGGTATCCTTTTTTCAAAAATGAGGTAGTGTCACGATTAAGCGGAATGATCCGAGGGGAACTGGTCTGTTTGTGGGAGGATGTGCAGCATTTAGAAATGTTGAATGTATCACTTAAAAATCTACGGATGATACGGGAGTGGAATCTTTTCTTTGACAGAGGAGATCTGATCAGACGCGAGGATGTAGAATCTATGGAAATCGTTCCTCTTAAATATCCGGCAGAACTGGAGAACAGGCTGCGCCGGTCGGCAGTTATTTCCAATCGAAAAGAAATCATAAAGTGTTATTATACGTTGTATGATCTGTGTAAACGCGACCCGCATAGTCCGAGTCAGATAAAAGAAGTTTTGATTCGTTTTAACATGGCTGTTTTGAACGCATATAAGCTGAAAAGAGAAATTCATTCGGAACTGCAGGTGCAAAAAAGCATGCAGGATATTGCGAAGGCGATGAGTTGGGGAGAAATTCGCGCCGCGGTAGAATTATTTTTCAGGACACTGAATTTTCAGGCAGAGGAAGAAAACGAAAATGCCGATTTAAGTCCGCTGATTCAAAAAGCGCTGCAGATGGTAAAAAAGGAATACGATCAGGGGATTACCTTGGAAGAAATGGCAGATAAATTATTTGTATCAGAAGAATATTTGAGCAGTCAGTTTAAAAAAGAAATCGGGGTAGGCTTTAAAGAAATGGTTCGTACATTACAAATAGAACGAATCAAAGAACTGCTTACCAACACGAAACTGAAATTGAATCAGATTGCGGAATTGGCAGGATATTCAGATGCAAAATACATGAGCAGAGTATTCAAAGATGAAGTGGGCGTACTGCCAAGTGAATTCCGTAAATCGGCGCATTGCTGATACGATAAATGCATTAAAAAAGTACTCTTTTATAAAGAAATTCACCCTTTTAACTTTGGAAAAATATGATAATATGAGGTCTGGAAATTACAGATGATTGTTTTTAGGGAAAAATAGAAAGAAAATATTCTAAAAATATAAAAACAATTAAATTTCGCATAAATATTCAAAGGAGAGGTGAAAAATGAGTGAAATGAAGATTACATTCAAGCATCCTGATGAGATTCTTGATTTTGTAAACACGGTCTCCAAGTATGAATTTGACATGGATATGAAAAAAGGACATGTAGTCGTAGATGCAAAGTCATTACTTGGAATTATGCATCTTGGTATTAATAATGAAATTGCTTTGCAGATGTACACAGATGACTGTGAAGAACTTTGCAGAGAAATTGCAAAATATGCAGCATAAGAAATTTTATGTTTAAAGAGATGTGTATGAAAGGTTGTCCGAATCTTGAAATTACAATCTTGCAAATAAAACATGAATAGAACTTGAATTAAAACCGAATTAAAACCGAAACGATGGAAACTACAAAATAGTTGAGAATAATAAATTCCTGACGTATAATAAAATACGTTGGGAATTTTTGTTGCACTTGTAAAAACGGAAACGCCCAACTATAATGAGTACATAAAAAGCGGTTATCATGCCGTGTTAAACAGGAGGACAATCTTGAAGAATGAACTTGTGATCGTGCTTGATTTCGGCGGACAGTATAACCAGCTTGTTGCCAGGCGCGTAAGAGAATGTAATGTATACTGCGAGATCTATTCTTACAAAACAGATATTGAAAAGATCAAAGCAATGAATCCGAAGGGAATCATCCTGACAGGAGGACCGAATAGCTGCTATCTGCCGGATTCACCTACCTATACAGAGGAATTATTTAAACTGGGCATTCCGGTACTTGGCTTGTGCTACGGTGCACAGCTTATGATGCATGTTCTTGGCGGGGAAGTGAAGAAAGCAGATGTGAGAGAATATGGAAAAACAGAGGTTTTGATTGATAAAACTTCTTCAAAGATTTTTGATAATGTTTCACCATCTACAATTTGCTGGATGAGTCATTTCGATTACATTTCCCGAATTGCTCCGGGATTTGAAATATCCGCACACACGGCAGACTGTCCTGTAGCTGCCGCAGAAAATGCAGAAGAGAAGCTTTATGCAATTCAGTTTCATCCGGAAGTGCTTCATACGGTAGAAGGAACGAAGATGATCAATAATTTCGTGAAAAATGTGTGCGGCTGTACCGGAGATTGGAAGATGGATGCGTTTGTAGAAAGCACGATTGAAGCAATCCGCGCAAAAGTCGGAGACGGAAAAGTGCTGTGCGCTCTTTCGGGAGGCGTAGATTCTTCTGTTGCTGCAGTTATGTTGTCAAAAGCAATCGGAAAGCAGCTTACTTGCGTATTTGTCGATCATGGTTTGCTGAGAAAAGATGAAGGCGATGAAGTTGAAGCCGTTTTCGGACCGGAAGGACCGTATGACCTCAATTTTATTCGTGTCAATGCTCAGGAAAGATTTTATGCAAAATTAAAAGGTGTGGAAGAGCCGGAAGAAAAACGTAAAATTATCGGTGAAGAATTTATACGTGTATTTGAAGAAGAAGCAAAGAAGATAGGTGCAGTTGATTTTCTTGTGCAAGGAACAATCTATCCGGATGTAGTAGAAAGCGGTCTTGGAGGCGAGTCTGCGGTTATTAAGTCGCATCATAATGTAGGCGGCTTGCCGGATTATGTTGATTTTAAAGAAATTATAGAACCGTTGCGAGATCTTTTCAAAGATGAAGTGAGAAAAGCCGGATTAGAATTAGGAATTCCGGAATATCTTGTGTTCCGTCAGCCATTCCCCGGTCCGGGACTTGGTATCCGCATCATCGGAGAAGTGAACGCTGAAAAAGTGAAAATCGTGCAGGATGCGGATGCCATCTACCGTGAGGAAATCGCAAATGCAGGATTAGATAGAAGTATCGGCCAGTATTTCGCGGGGCTTACAAACATGAGAAGCGTCGGTGTTATGGGCGATGAGAGAACTTATGATTATGCTATTGCACTCAGAGCGGTGAATACAGTTGATTTTATGACTGCGGAAGCAGCAGAGATTCCGTATGAAGTGCTTAATAAGGTAATGAGCAGAATTATCAATGAAGTTAGAGGCGTGAATAGAGTTATGTATGATCTGACAAGTAAGCCGCCGGGAACGATTGAGTTCGAATAAGTTGGAGTATCAAAGAAACCCAGTATTTATGCGGGGTTGCGGCACTTCAAGAAGTCTTTTGATAACAAATTGATAACAGTTGCATAAGAGCCATTATTCTTGTAATCCAATGGTTTTGCGGTTAAAGAATGATTGACAGGTGGTTGTGCAACAAATAAATCCATATTATAAACTAAGCCCTTAGCTGTGGGTATGAAACTCATGGCTAAGGGTTTTTTGTCGTCTTTATTTATCTGGTTTGAGTTGGTCTTTGAACATTTCAACCAAAGCGTCACTAAGTTCCTGTGAGGGTACTTTTGCCCATCTCTGTGTGGTATCGAACTTCGGATAGTGGTAACGCCAGTTATCGTATTCTTCCCTGCTGATTTCTTCGGAAGATAACTTGTCCGCCTGCTCTTTCCAAGCATAGAGCATTTTTAGTAGTTCGTGGGCGTTTTTTCCTTTTTCCTTGTTGACTTTCAGACAGATTTCTCCGTCTGCTTCGCTGACAGTCAGACCATACAGATCTTCAAGGGTAAACAAAGTGTGCATCAGTCCGATATAGCTGTCAATGTCAGGTACATCGAGGGCATGAGGGGAAACATCAAGTGCCTGTGCCAATGCAGCAGTAAGTTCCGCCTTCGGTTTTCTTGTTCCTGTTTCATATTGAGCTAAACGTACATCAGCACTTCGTTCAGGAAAACCGACAATCGTACCAAGATATTTTTGTGTCATTCCACGCAGAATGCGGAAAAAATGTATTCTTTCTCCAATAGCCATCATCATCGCTCCTTGTATATGTAGTGTAATCAGTATAGCAGATATGTTTAGGAGAAGTCAAGATAATACAAAACAAAAAAGTTTAATATTTTTCAAAAAACCGCTTGACACAAGCAAATATGCTTAGTATAATGAATTCGAAATTAAGCAAATAAGTTTAGAAAAGAAGGAGGGCAATCTATGGATAACAAATTTATTCGTGCCGGAGAAGTGGCACAGGAACTAAGCGTATCAAAGCCTTATGCCTATAAGTTAATTCGACAGTTGAATGAGGAATTGAAAGAAAAGGGCTTTATTACGATTGCGGGGCGTGTGAACCGCCAGTATTTCTATGAAAGGCTCTACGGAGCAGGAAAGGAGGAAAAATAATGCCGGTATTTAAGAATGAGGACAATGGAACATGGTATGTGATGGCAAGGTATGTGAACTGGAAAGGCGAGCGTAGGCAGAAATGTAAACGTGGTTTTGCTACCAAGAAAGAAGCACAGGAATGGGAGCGGATGTTCCAGTTACAGAATGCTTCTGACCTTGATATGAGTTTTGAAGCCTTTACCGAATTGTATATCCGGGATGTGAAAACACGTCTGAAGGAGAACACATGGCTGACAAAGGAGCATATCATCCGCACGAAGATACTTCCGTATTTCGGAAAGTTAAGGATTAGCGAGATTTCCACAAAAGAGATTATCACATGGCAGAATGAACTGCTTGCCTATCGGGATGAGAAGAAAAAGCCATACTCACAGACCTATCTAAAAACGCTGCACAATCAACTGTCAGCCATATTTAATCATGCGGTACGTTACTATGAGCTGCGTTCCAATCCTGCCGCAAAAGTAGGAAATATGGGAAGTGAGGAACACAAGGAAATGCTGTTTTGGACAAAAGAAGAATACAAGAAATTCTCTTTTGAAATGATGGACAAACCAGTTTCCTTTTACGCTTTTGAAATGCTCTATTGGTGCGGTATCCGAGAAGGAGAACTTCTTGCACTGACCGCAGCCGATTTCGATTTTGAGAAAGAAACCGTCAGAATCAATAAATCTTATCAGCGGCTACACGGAGAAGATGTGATTACCACACCGAAAACAAAGAAAAGCAACCGCATGATCAAAATGCCGAAGTTTCTTTGTGAGGAAATGCAGGAATATCTGAGTATGCTTTACGGATTAAAGAAGAAAGACCGTATCTTTACAGTCACAAAAAGTTATCTCCATCACGAGATGGACAGAGGGGCAAATGCCGCAGGGGTAAAGCGTATCCGCATTCACGATCTCCGTCACCCTTATGTCAAGTCCACGACAAAAAAATATGAAGATTTTTTTCAACTTCTAAAAGCCAGTTAAGAACCGCAATTCCTAACTGGCTTTATCAATATACCCTGAGCTGTTATGCCAGGTCATTTTTTATTTTTAGCACGATCTCAACCCTCTTGTTAGGGTAAATAAAGATTTTTTCAATCAGCATATCAACAAGTTCAGAAGTCAGTCCTTTGTTTTCAACCAAAGACTGTAATACATCTTTTTGCTGGTGCTGACGTTCTTTTTCCTGTTGTTCAGCCTCCAGTCGTGTCATTACAACAGCCTTTGTATTCTGTACTTCAAGCAATCGCTGTTCAATAAGTGCTTTCTGTTCTTTATAGAGGTTAACATCAATTTGCTTTATTACAAGCGCCTCATACAGTTTACGCTTTTCTTCCTGCAGCTCAAAGATCTGATTATCAAATTCAGCTCGTCTCACTGCAACCTTATCAACAGGTTTTAATTCATTCGGCCCATCAATCCCCAAAGATACTTCAAACTGTTTACAAAGAAATTCATATACTATGGATTCCAATTCGCTTTCCCGGATCGTCATACCATAGCAAGGCTGTGAAGAATCCATATAGGAAAACCTGCAGCGATAAATAGTCTCATTGGAACGGTGCATAGCATGTTTGCAGGAGCCGCAAAATACCTTTCCTCGAAGGGGATAACTATGCTGTTTTCGTTTTGGAATTTTAAACCGCTTAATGGAAGCATTAGCTTTCTCGAAAAGTTCTTTGCTAACCAATGGGGTGTGATGATTTGGAATCTTGATCCATTCGCTTTCATCTTTTGTCCGCATACGGTTTCCGCCGATTTCTGTTACAGTCTTTTTTCCTATCACATAAGTGCCGATATAACGTTCGTCTGCTAACAGTCTCAAAATGGTTGAATTAGACCATACACCATTTGTCCTTGATACATCGTGATACTTTTGGCCTTTGAGAGCCTTGTATTCGCCCGGTGTAGGAATTGCCTGACTATGAAGTTCTCTGGCAATCTGCGCACTGTTCATACCGGACGCAGCATATTCAAAAATCATCTGAATAACGCAGGAGGTCTCTGGATCAGGGACCATTCGGTTATTGTCACCTTTACAATATCCATACGGGCAGATCTTACTTTGATATTCACCGCGGCGCATCTTCATATACTTTGCGGTTTTGGTCTTAACAGACATATCCCGGCTGTAATATTCACTGATAAGGTATTTGAAGGCAACCTCCATACCACCGGTATCGCCTTTGAGCTTTTTCGTATCAAAATCATCACTCACAGAAATAAAACGGGTATGAAAGATCGGGAATACCCGTTCTATAAAGTAACCTGTCTCTAGACTGTTGCGCCCAAATCTTGAAAAATCCTTTACCATGATACAGTCAATTCGGTTTGCACGTACCAGATCAAGAAGTTCCTGAACAGCAGGGCGTTCAAAATTTGCCCCACTATACCCGTTATCTACAAACTCCATCAGTTCTGCATTTCCGTATTCTTCTAAGCCGGCAGCGTGTTCTTGAAGGATCATGCGCTGGCTGGAAATACTTAAACTGTCTGTTTTGAAATCTTCCAAAGACAGACGGATATATAGAGCAATCACATATTTTTTCATTGTGCCACCGCCTTGCTGTATTCCTGAAACTCTGTACGGAAGCGGAATCTGATAGAGACATGTTTATCGTGATCCACTTCAATACGCTCAATTAAACGTGATACAAGCTCTGCAGTTAATGTACATCCAGCTTTCAGTTCTTTTTCGTCTTTTTCAAGCGTCTTATACTGTTCAAATTGTTTTTTTATCTCTATGGCTACTTTTTCACATTCTGCAAGTTCTGCTTTGGCAGAGCTCATTTTATCTTCATAGTTCTTTTTCCAAAGAAAGAAATCGTCTTTATCTACCAGGCCGCTTACCATATCTTCGTACAATACCTGAATACGATCCTGGTTCTGCTGGATCATACGGCTGGCGGTATTGCGGCGATCCTGCAATTCTTTTTCCCTTTTACGCCATTGGGTTCCATCCTCAACTAAAAGGGCATAATCTCCTAAAGCAGCGGAGAGTTCCTTTTTCAGAATGTCGATCACAGTATCTATCAATTCATTTTCTTTTATGGAAACACCGACACATTTTTCCTTATGAACCCTGCTGGGAGTAAGGCATTGAAAACGGTAAACATCTCCCTTTTTTCGGCGTGCTCTTTGGCGGTGCAGACTTCTGCCACAATGAGAACAGAAGATCAATCCTTTAAAAATATTTGGAGAATATGGAATCTTTTCTTGTTGTTTGTATTTTTCGGCAACTTCTATTCGGTACTTCTGGACCTCATCAAAAACTTCCCTGGAAACTATGGCTTCGTGGGTAGCGGCGACAGAAATAAGGTTTTCTTTTCCTGCAGGTCTTTGTTTATGTGCAACAGTTTTTGTATGGCCCTGAACCATATCGCCGGTATATTTTTCTTCTTTAAGGATCTTCATTACGGTACGTGTCTGCCAGAAACCTTCTCCTATTAAATTTTCATGCGTGATTTCCCCGGTAGAATACTTATAATTGCTTGGTGCAGGATAGCCGCCTTCATTCAGCATCAGTACAATGCGGTTCAGACCAACTTTTTCATATGCCCATTGAAAGATCTGCTGGACAACCGGAGCTGCCACCGGATCCACAATCAGCTTATGGCAGTCATCAGGATCCTTTTTATATCCAAAAGGTGCACGAGCGCCAACAAATTTTCCCTCTTTCATATCCTGTCTTGCCTGTGCTTTAATCTTACGACCAATATCGAGTGAATAGGCTTCGTTTATCATATTTTTCAGAGGAAGGATAATTCCACCGTGCAGGTTATCAGGATTTTCGGAATCAAACTGATCTGTTACAGCGATAAACCTGACATTATGAGAAGGAAAATACTGTTCTATGTAGTATCCGCTGTCAATGGAGTTACGCCCAAGACGAGACAGATCCTTTACGATTACACAGTCGATTTTTCCGGCTTCAATGTCAGAGAGCATACGCTGAAATCCCTCACGGTTAAAATTGGTTCCGGTTGTACCATTATCTATGTAAGTATCATAAATGCGAAATTCCGGTTTGTTGGAAAGGTAGTCCTTCAGAACCATTTTCTGTGTTTCGATAGAATTACCACGCTTTTTGTTATCTTCCACAGATAAGCGGATATATAAAGCGGTATTGATAAACGGAGAAACCGATGTAAAAATAGGTTCTGCGATATGTTTTCTGCTCTTTCTTGCCATCTTAGACCACCATCCTTTCCTGTGCCGGAGCAATCAGAGAAATTGCTTTCTCATATTCATTCTGATAGTTAAATTCAATTTGAAATTCATTTTTCCCAACTACCTTGATACTGTGAACAAGCTGGATCATTACCTTTCGGTCTAGTTCTTCGATTTCAGAAAATCTCTTGAAGTTCTCAATCCAGCGGTTACGTTCACTGCGGTTTTCCATAACATCTGTCCGTTTTTCTTCTAAAGCGGCTATTGCCTGTTCAAGCTGAGTGATACGAACATTGTAGGTGTTCTTCAAATTTAAAAACTCATGCTTCTCGATCAATCCGCTTACCATATTTTCATAAAGACTGGTTTTGAATGTCCGTATCTGCTCCAACTGCTGATTGTTCTGCGCGATCTGTCTGCTGTATTCCCGGATCAGTTCTTTATTGATACGGCTCTGATTGATACCGGATAAAATTTCTTCCAAAGAAACAACATTATTAACAAATCCTTTTACACTATCCCTGACACATTCCATCAGGTCGCTTTCCTTTACCATAACAGGGTTTGTACAGCCACTCTTCTTCCCGGTAGGGCAATAGTAGTAGTGGTACTCTTTGTCTTTATAGCGGTTTGTCTTTCGTATCATACGGGCGCCACAGCAGCCACAGATCAATATGCCGGAAAATAAATAGACTTTATTTTTACCGGGAGAAGTACGGGTATCCAGTTGCCGGATCTTCTGCACCAGGTCAAAATCGTGGGGCTCAATAATCGCTTCGTGAGCGTGTTCCACACGAATCCATTCGGACTGAGGACGGTTTTCAATTTCTTTCAGTTTAAAGTGCTGTGAGCCTTGTTTTCCCTGAACCAGAGTGCCGGTATAAGTTTCGTCCTGCAAAATACGGACAATCGTAGTAGAGGACCACCGACAATCTTTTCGATCGGTATATCCGTTTCTTGCACAAGGCAGACCATTCATTTTCTTATAGGCAAGAGGAGAAAGTGTTCCTAAACGGTTCAGCTCATTTGCAATCGCATAAGGACTGAAACCTTCCAGGCGCATCCTGAAAATACTTCGTACCACCTGAGCGGCATATTCATCTACCACAAGGAGATTATGATTTTCTTCGGATTTACGATAGCCGTACACGGTAAAAGCACCGACAAAATCTCCATTTTTACGTTTTGTTTCAAGAGAACTGCGGGTTTTCAAAGAAATATCGCGTGCGTAAGCCTCGTTCATAATGTTTTTTACGGAGACCGTAAGGTCATCCCCGGCGGACTCATTGATTGTGTCGATATTATCGTTGATAGCAATAAAACGTACACCATAAGCCGGAAAAACACGTCTCATATAACGGCCGGTTTCAATATACTCACGTCCAAGTCTGGAAAGATCCTTTACAATCACACAGTTGATCTTTCCCTCCATAATGTCATCCATCATTTCTTTGAAAGCCGGGCGATCAAAAATCACACCGCTATAACCGTCGTCCACTCGTTCCGAAACAAGTTCGATCTCCGGGTGGTGGCTGGCAAATTCCTCAATCAGCTTTCTTTGGTTTCCAACACTGTCACTTTCGTTTGACTTATCATCCGTATAAGATAATCGGATATACTTCGCAGCTTTATAAATCTGCATACAGAAACACTCCTTTCATTACGGAAAAATCCCCGCAATTCAAGGAGTGCAATATGCCTTATTGTTATTCAATTCCTTTTCCGATTCTTATTATAACGCTCCATGCGGGAAAAAACAGCCCCTAAAATGTAAATTTTTATCGTAAGATACCATGCAGACATTCTTCTAATGCAGCTCCGTCCGTACAATAAGTAGCACGCACAATAAACTTTCCACACCTGAAATGACAGGGGTTCTTGATCTGTCTGACGAACTCGGCAATTCGTTCTTCACGCGGAAGTTCCTTGTTGACGGATACACTGCGAATATCCACCAGTTTATCAGCATAAGAAGTCTTTTGTTCCATTTTTCCAGCTCCTTTCCGTAAATTGATTCTCTATCAAAATCACATGGATAAAGCCGGACCTGGACTTGTAATCTAAGCCCGGCTTCATAGTATCTGATTTCGATTTTATATGCCGTATTTGCCACGCATCCCCGGCAGGTTCTGTTGACACAGAACAGGGGTTGCTATGGGCTGCGGACAGCTTGACCGCATCATAGCCCCGCAGTCGTCGCCGCTTTGCCAGAGCAAGCGCACGCCGCAGGAACTCCCCCCAAGTCTTTAGGAGGCCGTGAAGAAGTACCATTGTCATCTGCGCCGTCGTCGCGCCCGAACCTGCCACAGCCGGGTTAATAGGTTGCGTGGATCGCTCGGACAACTGGGTTCATCACCTCCTTTGGCTGTCTGTCATGGCGCCGCCCTATATGCCGCTCGGTACGCAGAATGATGTACCCATAGCAACGTATATTCACTTGTCAAAGAACCATGAGGGAGAGAAGGCAATCAAAGCGCTCCATATTGGAAATATATCGGAACGGTTCTGTCCGATCCAACCACAATGGCTTGTCCTGCCAAAAGGTCCCTTCATAATACAGTACATTTTTAAGGGAAAAGTTAGTGGGCTTATAAATTATTTTTTAAAAAATATTCTTGAAGCTGTTTTAAACCTCTGTTAATGCTCTGATGAACTGAGATTTTACTGCAGTTTTCCACTCTGGCAATTTCCGTTTGGCTCTTGCCGAGAAAATAACGTGCATAGATCCTCTGACGTTGTTTTTCTGATAGAGTAGCAAGTCCCTTATAGATCATTTCAGTCACCCTATGCTGTTCATAAATATCTGCTGGTGATTTTTGATCTACAAGGGCTTCATATTCAATTCCATCTCCAAAATCCAAAGAAAAATATGCTTTGTGTCGATATGTATAAATCCGATATGCTTCATCGCGTAATTTATAAGCTCTTAAAATATCAGCGACTTCATCCGGCACTTCTACGATTGTGTCTGTTGTGTAAAATGGGTAATATTCCTTTAAATTGATTTGTTTCATATAAATTTCCTCCAATTTCGATTTGTTTGCGTGTGAAAAGCTAAAACCGAAATCAGAGGGCGGGGAGCGACACCCCACAGAGAACAGAAAGACAAAAAATTTTTCTATAAACGCAAAAGTGCGCGTCTGTCCGATGACAGGCGCGCACTCATACAACCCTAATAATTGATTGAAAGGGAAATGTTGGAAAATATAATATTTTGTCGAATGGAAAAACCCCGCAATCCAAAACCAGACTACGGGGCATAATGATAGATTTGGCCGGCAGCATCGAGGCCGGCATGTTGACCTCGGTAGCATAACCATGCCCTCCCTCCAAATCAAGGAGGGATAGACAGGCTTGCCAATTATCCGCCTCCTTCTATCTATTTGAAGGAATTATACAAACTTTTATGCTCGTTCTTTTCTTGAAATCTTCCAGAACTGTCCTTGTTCCGGCAAAATCTATCATAAATACAATTTTATTCATTTGTTTTTGTATATAATGTATATTCGGTTAATCTAAATCAAATTTATACCCAACTCCATATACACTTTTAATATAGTCTGGTACATCCGGCGAAACCTTGAGCTTTTGCCTGAGATTGCTTACATGGTTATTCACTGCCTTTCGGGAAAAGGAAGCATATTCTTCTTCCCATACCAGTTCCGTTATCATTTCATAGGTAAATACCCGTTTGGGATGACGGATCAGTAGAGCCAGAATGTCAAATTCCTTAGCAGTAAGAGCAATCACTTTATTTTGGATCATAACAAGACGCTGTTCCAAAGAGAAAAACAGATCATCTTTTTCGATTTCAAACTTTGCTTTGCCAGCATTTTTATTCATGCAGCAAATAACATGGGAACCAAAAGGACAAGATAAAATATCTGCTAGTCTTATTTTTCCACACTCAATATCCATAATAAATTGTTTCAATTCCTGCTGTTGCTTTGTACTTAAAAGGATAAACAATTTTTCTCCAATTTCTTTACCAGATTCCGATATATCAAACACAACTAACTTCCCATGTCATCACCGCCTTTGTTTCTAAAATTTCCTTCTTGTATTGCTGTTTCTTTTAGTCGAGCAAAACTTTCGCTACTGATAACATGTTCCATCCGGCAGGCATCGACTTCTGCAATTTCAGGATCAACACCAGCTGCAATAAGCTGTTCCGTAAAGAAGCAATGACGTTCATAAATTTTTTCAGCAACCTTGCGGCCTACATCGGTTAAGTAGAGAAAGTAATCTTCATCCATCGTGAGAAAGCCACCGTCTCGCAAGTTAGCCACCGCATGGCACACGCTGGGCTTTGACACCTTCATGTGCCGGGCTACATCTACGGAGCGCACCATACCTAATTTCTTTTGGAGAACAAGGATGGTTTCCAGATAGTCCTCCCCAGACGCATGAAGTTTCATGGAACATCTCCTTTCTAAAACAATTTACACAGCCCAACCAAGACTCTCCTGTTGGATATGGAACAGTTTATGGTACAATCCGTTCTTTTTCATCAATTCATCATGTGTACCGTGTTCCAACAGTCTACCGTTATCAAGAACGAGAATTTGGTCGGCATCCGCAACGGTACGAAGCCGGTGTGCAATCATAATAACCGTCTTGCCCTCCACCAGTTTTGCAATAGCACGCTGAATCAAAACCTCGTTCTCTGGGTCAAGGGACGCTGTTGCCTCATCAAGCAGAATAATAGGTGCGTCCTTCAAAAGCGCGCGGGCAATGGAAATCCGCTGACGCTCACCACCGGAAAGAGTGCTGCCGTTCTCTCCAAGGACAGTCTGATAACCGTCTGGCAATCGCTGGATAAATTCGTCACAGTATGCCGCCTTTGCCGCCGCCATGACCTGCTCCTCGGTAGCGTTCATGTTGCCTACACGGATATTGTTAAAAACAGTATCATTGAACAGGGTCACATCCTGGAATACAAAGGACATACAGCGCATCAGGTGTTCCGGTTCAATGGTGCTGACATCTATGCCGCCAATGGTGATCTGGCCTTTTCTTACATCCCAAAAACGGGCGATCAGTTTGGAAATCGTGCTTTTGCCGCTGCCGGAAGGCCCTACCAGAGCCGTTACGCTGCCAGCGGGAATAGAGAAAGACACATCCTTGATAACATCGTCCTGGTTATATCCGAAAGTGACATTTTTCAGTTCAATGTCATATTTGGATACATCCTTGTCCTCGCCCTCCATGGCGGGCGTGGTCAGCAGGGTACGCATACGGTTGGTAACAGTCCCCAAGTGAAACAGAGAGGTCAACTGCGAGAGAATGGCAAGGATCGGACCGTAAATTTGCGTAGAGAACATCAGTAGAACCAGTAAAGAAAGCAGTTCAATTTTACCGTTTGTTATCAGCACCGTTCCAATGAAAATAGTAATGCCAAGCCCTGCTTGCAGGATCAGGCTGGCTCCCTGAACCAGAATACCGGAGGCCAGTTCTACCTTGATGGCGATTTTTCTCATAGCCTGGAGTGCTTTATCCAACGCATCGAAGCGGGAACCGCCAAGATCACAGGATTTGATGATTTTGATACCTTCCAGGTATTCCTGAATCTGGCTAGACGCCTCCAGTTTCACATCCACCTGTTTGTCAAACAGACGAAGTTGTAGCTTGCGCCCGCACCAGATGATAAGGAATGTAACCGGCATTGTGCAGAAAATCGCAAGGGCCATTCTCCAGTCAAAAAATGCCAGACAAACGCAGGTCAGGGTAACAGAGATGATATTTGCAATCAGCGGCGGGATGGTACTGCTGAGCATGGATTCCATGCTGCTGCAATCCGCCATCATGTTGGTGGTAATATCGGACAAATCTTTTGTGTTAAAGAAGCTCATGGGGAGCTTGCGAAGATGCTCCGCGATCCGAAGTCTGGTCGTGCTGGCCTCCTTATAGGAAGCAATATAGGTTTTCCTATAATCGTTTTTCGCGGCCAGGAATACCAGAATAGCCGCCACCAGCCCCAGGCCCAGCAGCTTCCACAACGCGGCCCACGAAATTGCTTCTCCCGTAAACGGCTTTAACAGCTCCCAAAAGATCAGGCAGGCTACCATTGATGGGAGCAATAACGCGATATTGGTTATTGTGCAGGCCGTAATTGCTTTTTTCAGGTCGGAATAGCCTTTCTCCGACAGCATTAACTTTTCTTTCAGCTTACTCATAGATCACACCGCCTTTCCTGTGCCAATTTTCCAGTTGATCGACTCCGTATAGCTGCTCCACATCTGCGCGTATTTTCCGTCCTTCTTCAGCAGCTCGTCATGGGTGCCGGATTCAATCAGGCAGCCCTTTTCCATGACAAGTATCTGGTCAGCATTACGAATCGTGGACAGGCGATGGGCGATCATTACAACTGTTTTATTTTGGATCAGCTTTTCAAAGGCTTTTTGAATCAGGTACTCGTTCTCCGGGTCACTGAACGCAGTAGCCTCGTCCAGAACGATGATGGGCGCGTCTTTTACGATAGCCCTTGCAATGGCAATCCGCTGACGCTCACCACCGGAGAGATGGACGCCGGTACTGCCGATCACAGTCTGATAACCGTTTGGAAGCTGCTCAATAAAATCATGGCATCTTGCAGCCTTTGCCGCCGCAATCACCTGTTCTTCCGTGGCATCTGGATTTCCCATACGGATGTTATCCAGGATGCTCTGTTTGAACAGGAACGTATCCTGAAATACGAAGCTGACCTTATCCATCAGCGCATCCAGAAGAATATCCCGAATGTCAACGCCGCCGATCTGAATACTTCCGTCCGTCACATCATAAAACCGGGAGATTAGGCTGGCGATGGTACTTTTACCGCCACCGGAGGGGCCGACAATGGCTGTCACCTTGCCCTGATCCGCAAAGAAAGAAACATGAGACAGGGCCTTGACCTGGGAATCGGCTTCGTAGGAAAAGCTGACATCCCGGAAAGCAATCCCATAGTTTTCGATTGCTTGCGCCGTACTCTTTTCGGGCAGGGCCGGGATACGCAGGATTTCATCCATACGCTCCACGCTGCCGTCAATCTGCGTAAAGGACTCAGAGATATACATGATTTTATTCAGGACACCGGAAATCGCATGGACAATAATCAGGTAGAAAATAAATGTCAGCGAATACTCCCTGAAATCCGTAGTGTGCATCCCGATCAGAATGCCCACCGGAATCAAAAGCAGATAAATATTGTTGATGATCGTGGTAAAAGCAGGCATACAGTTCTGCCAGCCCAATGCGTACTCCAACACAAAAGAGGTATAGTCTGTAATGGATTTGCCCAACCGCTTAAAGGAATCGGCGGTCTGATTAAATGCTTTGATCTCCGACATACCACGTACATATTCCACAGAAGCGCTGTTCATGTTCTCCTGAGCGGTCTGAAAACGGTGCATTTTTTCCTTTGCTTCTCCGTTGAAGCCCGCAAACTGCACGATAAAGGCCAGAACAATACCGACCAGACAAACCACGCCATACCGCCAGTCAATTCCAAGAAGAATGATAACCAGAACAAGCGGCGCGACCAAAGAGGCCACAAAGTCCGGGAGCTGGTGAGCGATGAATTTCTCAACACTTTCAATGTTTTCATCCATGATCTTTCTCATTTTGCCGCTGCCCAGGGTCAGATGATACCCAAGGGGAATCTGCATGATGTGGTCGGCAAAGGCCACCTTCAATTCATAAAGCGTTCCAAACGCCGCAACGTGGGAACACAACAGGGCAAAAAAGTAAAATACGATGTTCCCCAAAATTCCAGCCAGGGCCAGCCATCCCCAGGTCGAGATTGCGGAAACATTCAAGAGCGACATATCCGGGTAAACAAACAGGATTTCCCGAATGATGTAGTAGATTGATAAGTACGGAACAAAAGAACAGATCGCAGCCAGCGCCGCCAAAAATCCTGCCAGGAACACCAACCCTTTATGGCCGGAAGCCAATTCCAGGCAGCGTGCCAGTCCGGTTTTCGCTATCGGCTGCTTCTTGTTTTGCTGTGCCATTTCTAACCCTCCTTTTTGTCATATCCAATTTTGTCTAAGAGAAGCTCTGCGCCTCTGATTTGAAAATCATCGGTAATGCAGCCGTTCTCCAGGCGTATTGCCCGCTCACAGCAGGCAAGCGCACACTCCGCGTCATGGGTAATGACGATAATGGTGCGCCCCATTTTCGCCAGCTTGCGGATCATCCGGCTGACATTCCGCATATTCGTACCGTCCAGCCCACTTGTCGGTTCATCCAGTACGATAATCGGCGCTTCGTGCATTAGAGCCACGCCAAGAGCCAGCCGCTGCTTTTGCCCTCCTGACAGCGTAGAGGGATGCTGTTTGATGAATGGCGTCAGTTCCAGGGCCTCCAGGATTTCTTCCGCCGCTTGTTTCCGCTCCGGGTTGACTTCTGCGCCGGTAGTCAGTTCGTCAAGCAAATCCTCACCGAATAGCTGACTGTCTAAATCCTGGGGAATATACCAGACCTTTCCCAAGCGGCCTTTCGGTCTACAATGCTTTCCGAATAAAACGACTTCGCCGGATTTCTCTTTCAAAAGCCCTGCCAAGATTCGCCCTATGGTGCTTTTGCCCGTCCCGTTTGGGCCGATCAGGGCTATCGCTTCTCCCTTATGGCATTGAAAGTCAATATCCTTAGATACAATCGTTTCACCAAAAGAGTGGTTCAGTTTTTTCACTTCCAGAACAACCTCACTGGTTGCCGCAGACGGGATTTCCGTTTGCTCAATCTGATGCAGGTTAGGAGTTCGAAGCCCCAGCGCCTGGATTTCCTTATTAGTCAGAGCTTTCATCTGCTGTGCAGTAAATTCCCGCACAATTTTCCCTTTCTGGACACACAGGAAACGGTCTGCCAGATCCATCAGATAATAAAGCCGGTGTTCCGCTATAATGATGGTTTTTCCCTTCTTCTTCAAATCGTGAATAATATCTGCAAAGCGGTAGGTAGATGCAATATCCAGATTGGCAGACGGTTCATCCATGACATAGATTTCAGGATCAATCGCCTCTGCGGATGCAATCGCAACCTTCTGACGCATTCCATAGGACAGGCTGTGCAGGCTGTGATCCAAAATATCCTGAATCTTGATGTTCGCCGCTGCCCGGTGAACATGGTTCTGAATTTCTTCATGGGAATAACCGTAGTTCTCACAGCCAAAAGCAATCTCGCCTGCGACCTCATTGGCAAAAAACTGGCTCCTCGGGTCTTGAAATACATTTCCTGCGATTTTGCCGCGTTCCCAGGAAGGAATCTCTTTCAGCAGTTTTCCATCCACAAAAACCTCACCGCTTAATTCTCCCTCGTAAAAGTAGGGGATCAGGCCGTTAATTACTCTTGTCAAAGAGCTTTTCCCACTTCCCGATGGGCCGGTCATAACAATGACCTCCCCAGCGGCAATGTCTAACGATATGTGTTCCAGTTGATTTCCGTTCCCGCCATAGGAAAAGGTCAGGTCACGGATCATAATTTCTTTTCCCATTCCATTCCTCCTATAAAAGACAGCAGCACACGGCAGCTCCCACGCTGACAATAATCAAAACGCAATCCAGCACAGCGATCCGGCTGACATAGTAGCTTTCTTTCTTGTAGGGGCTTTCAATTCCCCTGACTATGGCAGAAGCTGCTAACTCGTCCGCGATCTTTAAGGAGCGGAACACCATCGGAACAATGGCGTATTCCAACGTGTCCATTGGATGCCTCAAAACATTACCGACCGATTTTAAGAAGCCACGAATTTTCATGGCTTCCCTGACTTCTCCAAATTCATGCAGCACAGTCGGCGCAAAGCGGAGCATGACGATCAATACAAGCATGATATGGGTAGAAATCGGCATTCTTCTCAAGCTGGCCGTTAATTTCCCAGAGGGGATTTTAGCCAGAAGATAGGCAGGCATAGCCGGAAGCAAAAGTTTGTAAACCATGCTGAGCAACAGTGGAGATGGGACACTGATTTTATATTTCATTTCAATCAGTAGCCATACAAGTGCAACCATATAAATTGAAAAGCACCCAATCGCCTGACGAAACAAACCAAACCAGCACAGGATCAAACAAATCCAAAGGGTAAAAATTCCATGTCCTAAAAAACTTGTTGTAAGGAAAGTAACAAGACAAGCGCACAGCGTCAGGAAAAGAACTGTGCGCCCGTCAATTCGATCAATCCGTCTGCTTTTTGATACGGCCATCATCCTACAATGCCTGCCTTTTGGAAATGCTTTCTGAGCAGACGCTGGCCAAACAACGTGCCGAGGATTGCAAGAACCGCAGTAATAACAACGCCCAAAAGCATCAGCGCAGGAGACGTTACCATAGAGAGCTGCATATTTAAGGTGTTGGCATCAAAACCACTGTTTGCAGCCATTTCCTGATAACTGTCCCAGGACCACCACAACGGTACGGCACAACCTACAAAATTACCGATTGAGTTAACCATCCAGCCAATTCGGTTACGAACCGCACTTTGGTATGTATTCTTGCCAACCATGCACAGTTCGGCAACGAGAGCTACAATCAAGAAATAGGGAATCAAGAACATATAACCCATAACTCCTTGAATCACCCCATAAACCGCAGCCCATGCAAACAACAGTCCGTGTTTGTTGACGCGGTTTGCTGCAACCAGATAAAAGATTGCGCCGATAAATGCATCAATTCCGGCAGAGCCGTACAAATATACTACCGGAAAAGGCAATGTAACCATACCAATTATCATTGCAATAGCAAAATTGATGACCATCATTGCGGCAATCGTCATAATATCGCGAATGCCAAACTTTTTCTTCACCGTTTGTTCCATCTTTGAAACCTCCTTAAAATAAAATGACAGTGTAGTTAGCAATAA